>Ga0222680_1000120_pt1 | contig 34314 bp, 26 predicted proteins | sample AntAcemetage1004_FD_181146 | JGI IMG/M metagenome (GOLD analysis project Ga0222680, IMG submission 181146) | Saline water microbial communities from Ace Lake, Antarctica - #1004 | ecosystem: Environmental > Aquatic > Non-marine Saline and Alkaline > Saline | place: Antarctica: Ace Lake... | reverse complement strand
TGAACTGCAAGGTGATATAGTAAAATATGCCACTCATTAAGTCAAGAAAATTGTGAGGGAAATTGAAAACAATTTGGTGTTTAACCAATTGATATAAAAGCAGTTACTATTTTACAGGAGCCTTAGATAAGAGGATGATGGTTAAGGTGCATAGGGGAGTGATTTTTACATCTTTACGTATGTGTTTTTAATCTTTGATTTTTGGTTTTTGATATAAATGGTGGAAACCTGATTATGGAGATCAAGGTATATCAGGATATTGCGGGGAACCCGGTTGCCGGCCTCTATAGCAACATCCTCGAATCGTTCGAGCTTCTCTACTCCACGTACGAGATAGAATGGCTGATGTTTCTTGAGAAGCTCCTGGATGAGCGGGCGCGGATGATCTCCGTCGAAGAGGACGGCAGGATGGCCGGGTGCCTCGCTTTCTTCACGAGGGAGGCGGACGGGATACGGGTGGCGAATTCCCTCCCCTATACGCAGGCGAGCTTCGGTGGTCCCCTGGTAAGGCCGGACCTGGCGGGTGACAAGCGAGCCGAGGCGCTGTCGGCAATCATGGACGCTTTCCTGGACCTGGGCCGCCGTGAGAGGTGGGCGGCTTTCGCCATAAAGGCTGCTCCTCCACAGCAGGGATACAACCTCTGTGGTATCCATGCCGATCACACCATAGAGAGGGAGATACTTTTCACGGACCTTCAAAACAGGAAGCCCCTGTCGAGTTCCCTTAAATGGGACATCAAGAAAGCGTTGAAGAACGGGCTTAGTGTCGAGTCCGGCTGCGACGGGGCGAGGCTCGCGGAGTTTTCCGGAATCTACTGCGAGGAGATGGAGAAGAAGGGTACCTGGGCAAGGGACAGCCGCTTCTTCGATCTGCTGATGTCGGACCTCATACCCGCGGGGCGCGCCCTCTTCGTGTCGGCCCTGGACGGTTCGGGAGGCGTCGTCGGCGGGATCGTCTTCTGCCTGGGCAGGGGGATAGCCGACTATGCCATACAGTCCACGAGCCCGGAGGGGAAGAGGCTTCAGGCCAACAGTCTCCTCATATCCCGGTCCATGGACATCCTCTCGGAGCGGGGGTGCCGGCTGTGGAACTGGCTCGCCTCCCCCAGCGAGGGGGTCCACCGGTTCAAGAAGAAGTGGAGCACGTCGGAGGGCGGGATGTTCGTATACTGGAAGATGGTGGATGATGATATGTTCAATGCTCTCAAGGACAGGGGAAGGGAGTGGATAGAGGAGCGCTTCAGGTGGTATTATGCGGTTCCTTATGAGCTTCTGGGGTGATGCCTATGGTTAAGTACGGTTTTGTGAAGGAGGAGGACAGGCTCTTTCCTCCGATGGTCGTCGTGGAGGTTACGAACGTCTGTAACCTCAGGTGCATTCACTGTCCCCACCCGAAGATGGTCGAGAGGCCGGACTACCGGCCTCATAACATGGAGTGGGGGCTTTTTAAAAAGATAGCCGACGAGGTGGCGCTGCATCCCGGCACGATATTCAGGCTGGCGTGCGACGGCGAGCCGCTATGCCACCCGCGTTTCATCGACATGCTCCACTACGCGGACTCCCGTGGCGTGGGGCCCATCGCCTTCAACACGAACGGCGCCCTGATGACGGAGGATAAGGCGAGGGGGGTCCTGGCGATCAAGAAGGGCGTCGTCGAGTTCAGCCTCGATGCCATTACCAAGGAGGCGTACGAATCGATCCGTGTCGGGGCGAATTTCGAGAAGGTCATGGCCAACGTCCTCCGGTTCATAGAGCTTAGAAACGAGCTCAATCCCGACGTGAAGGTCATGGTGAGCATCATTGTCCAGCCGGAGTCGGACGATGACAGGGAGAAGTTCCTGGAGTACTGGTCCGGCCGTGCGGACCACGTACTGCAGAGGAAGTACATCGCCTGCAAGGGGGAGCTGGACGAATCGAAGGAGAGGTACGAGGAGCTGCCCGAGAGGTGGCCGTGCAAGCAGCTCTGGACCCGCTTCAACATCAGCCCCGAGGGCCTCGCGGAGTTCTGCACGGACGACTGGCACGACGAGTCGGTCGTGGCCGACGTCGGTGAGCGGACGATAGAGGACATCTGGAGAGGGAAGGAGTACGGGAGTCTGAGGCGGTTTCACCTGGATGGGAAGTTCGACGAAATACCGTACTGCAGTGAGTGCACCGACTGGCGCGTTATCGAGTGGGATTTCGATTATTTCCGCGCGATAAGGAAGGCGTTCGAGTAGATGGGAATTCTCGGGAAAACGGTCTTCATACTCTGGCTTTTGTGGGTTCATGTCTTTTTCTACAGGAACCTCCTGGTAAAGTACGGCGACGCCCTCGGGGATATAGGCCTCGGCGGAGCCTCCGGCTTAATTCTCTCCGTCGCGAATAAGCTGCTCTCCATCATCGGCCTCTCGTAAGATCATAGAAATGAAAATTCTCCACGTGACACCCTATTTCTACCCGGCGTGGTCGTACGGCGGGACGCCCCGCGTCGTGTACGACCTCTGCCGCGAGCTCGTATCTATTGGCCACGAGGTGAGCGTCTGGACGACCGACGCGTTCAGCGCGGAGAAGAGGCTCGAGGTATCGGAGAGGGAGGAGGTGATCTGCGGTATCAAGGTAAGGCGCTTCCGGAACCTGAGCAACCGCCTCGCCTACAGGGGCCAGGTATATCTTCCCCTCGGTTTCGGGACGGCGGTCGGGAGGAGAATAGGCCAGTTTGACATAGTCCACCTGAACGGCTACAGGAATTTCCTCAACGACATCGCCTTCCGGGGGCTCCGCAGGGAGCGTGTGCCGTATGTCTTCTCCGCCCACGGGTCGGTACTTCCCGTTATGCACAAGGTGTTATTGAAGAGATTGTACGACCGGGTACTTGGCCGGAGGATCCTCAGGCACGCCGCCGGCCTTATAGCGATAACGTCCCTCGAGGCTGAGGAGTACGTCTCCATGGGCGTCGACCGGGAGAGGATCCGCGTAATCCCGAACGGCCTCGATACGGAGGAGTTCACAGCGCTTCCCGCCCCGGGCTCTTTCCGCCGGAAGTACGGGCTGGAGGGCGCGCAGCTCGTCCTCTTCATGGGGAGGGTTCACGCACAGAAGGGGCTTGATTTTCTCGTGAGGGCGTTCGCGAGCTTTCTGGATTCCGGCGCGAGAAAGGCCGTCCTGACCGTGTGCGGGAGCGACGAGGGGTACGGGCCGGAGCTGCGGAGAATAGCGGGGGAGCTTGGAATAGGAAGCTCGGTTGTGCAGACGGGGCTGCTGGAGGAGAGGGAGCGCCTTGCCGCATATCGGGACGCCGACCTGGTCGTGTACCCTTCGCCCGTCGAGGTGTTCGGACTCGTGCCGTTCGAGAGCATGCTGTGCGGGACGCCGGTCATTGTCACGGAGGGCAGCGGCTGCGGGGCGATCCTCAAGGAGGCCTCCGCCGGCTGGCTGGTGGGCTTCGGCGATGCCGCCGGACTGGCTAAGCGAATCGCATACGCCCTGGCACACGGTGAGGAAGGAATGGAGATGGTGGAGAGGGGAAAGAATTACATCGCCTCTCATTTCAAATGGGACGCGCTTGCGGCTCAAATGAGCGGGTTTTACACGGAGATAGTGGCCGGGAGTGATAACAGAAAACATGAGCCGCTGGTTTTATCGAAATCCCGGGAGGTCGCGGGGGAGTAGAACTCCGGCGCCCGGTGAGCATTCGTATCGTTCACGGGTCCGGTCCGGTTCGTCGCAGACTCACTGAAAGTATCCGCCAGCCGGAAGATTTACTGATCCAGCTCTTTTATATCGGCCACGGGCTCTTTCGTCACGAGATAGTCGTTAAGAAGAAGGTACTCTATGGCGGAATTCAGCATCACGTCTATGGCATCGAGGGAGCCCATGACGATCGGATAGCCGTGCAGGTTAAAAGAGGTGTTTAAAACAACTGCCTTATCCGTGTGTTTGGAAAATTCGGCAATGATTTCGTGGAACCGCGGGTTCATTTCCTTCAGCACTATCTGCGCGCGCGCCGTCCCGTCATAGTTATGCGTTCCCGCAACGAACTCGTCCCGCCTGCCGGTGGTATTGAAAGTGATCATCATGTAGGGAGATACGTGGTCCTCCGGCAGTGAAGCCGGAACCTCGATGTATTTTTCGGCGTCCTCGCGCAGTATGGCGGGCGCGAATGGCATCCAGAAGTCCCTCTTCTTGACCATCTTGTTGATTGTGGGAATGACGGTGTAATCGCTTGGGTCAGCCAGTATCGACCTGTTCCCCAGTGCCCTGGCACCGAACTCCATCCGGCCGGAGCACCGCGCCACGATTTTCCCCATCGCCAGCAGTTTCGCCGTCGCCTTTTCCGGGTGGTCCAGGCGGTAGAAATTCAACTTGCCTTCGAATTTCTTCAACGCTTCCTGTAAATCGTAATTGGAATCGGGTCCCAGATAGAAGTCCTCAAGCCGGATGTTCTTTGCGCCATCGGGCGAAGACTCGGCGTAATAAGCCCATACGGCGCCGAACGGCAGCGATTCGTCGCCGCAGGACGGAAACACGTCGAAGTACTCGACTTCGTCGAGCCGGCTTATGAGGGCGTTCGCCTTGACGTTCATGAACACGCCGCCGGATACGAGCAGCTTCCTTATCCCTGTTTTTTCGATGGCCGCTTTGGTCCAGCGCAGCAGCAGGTCCTCGGTGTAGCTCTGAAGACCTCCGGCGATGTTGTCGAAGCGGATGCGTTTTAAGTCGCGTTCCAGGTGCTTCTGGACGGCAAAGCTTCCCTCCGGGATCCTGGATTTGAAGACCAGGGGGTTTGCCGGGTCCAGGTCCAGGTAGGATTTGAATATCTCGAACACCTTCGCCGAGTACTCCGGCTTGGAGTAAGCCGCCAGCCCCATGAGCTTATACTCGTGCTCGTGCGGCGTCATGCCCATGTGGTGGGTGACGTGTGCCCAGATGTTACCAATAGAGTGGCCGTTGGGAGTGGCGGCGATAAGCTTAAGCTTTCCGCCCTGCCCGATGTATATGTGCGAGCAGGCGTCATCCCCGGCCCCATCCAGCGTCATCACCAGGTACGGCTCATCGTGCTCCTTGCGCAGGCCGTAGTAGACCGCTGCCGCGTGGTTCAGGTGATGGTGCTTGCGCACGACCCGCGCCTTCTGGAGGCCGTGCTTCTTCAGGCAGTCGAGCATGATCCTCTCCGGATCGACGTTCAGCACCCTCTCCCTGACGAACTTCTTCACGTTTTCAGGCAGGACATCGTAGAACTTTTTCGCCGCTTTTTTAATATCGCCCTCGGTCGCTCCCGGAGAATCAACCTCCTCTGCCGCATCGTACAGCGCATAGAATGCTTCTTTGCTGGTAATAGGGCTGACGAGGTTGGAAAAACAGACTGAATCGACGTCCGAGGGCGACAAACCCAGGTACTTCAGAGCGAAATCCAGCGACTCGTGGGGGAATCCCATAAAATTTTTTATCCTGGTGATCCTCTCTTCCTGGATCGCGAATAAAATTTTCCCGTTTTCCGCCACGGCCACGGAACTGTTGATGCCCTCGTTGATTCCGATCGTGATCATTGCAATTCAGTCCTCCCAACGGTAATCCGGTTTTACGACCTGCGCAGGTTGTTCAGCTCATGGACGATTATTTCCTGAAATCCGGGCTTGAAGCTGCCCTCGAGATTGAAATACTTGATGAAGCCGCTTGCCTCGTAGCCGCCCTGGGAAACCATCTCCTCGGTCGGCAGGTAGCCGAAAACGCTATTAATATAACCCACTGGAATAACTATGTCATCGGGGAATAATCGCTCCAGGATTCCAACGTATCCGGCGACGGGCTCCGCTGATATGCCTATTATTCTTAACTTGTTGCCCAGCAGGATACTGCGGAAGGAAATTTCCCTCTGCGTGCCGGTGAAACCGATTGCATTAAGTGGGATCTTGTTCCTTGTCAGGGTGATCCCGCCGTCGATTACAATTTCAGCCCCCCGTGAAAGAGTGCTCCGGAAGTCCCCGTAAAATTCATCGACCCATTGTGACCAGCCTTGCTGCGAGAAATTGGAGAATTCCGGGCCGTTGACGGCTCTCCTCACGATGTACCGCGCGAATTCCGCGCCGAATATTTTCCGGGGCCGTTTGAGAAAGGCGGCCGGCATGATGTCTCCGCTGAACCCCTGCAGGAATACGACCGGCAGCTCTTCAGAATCCATGCTCTTTCGGACCCGCGCCCGCACTATACCCGGGTAGTCCGAACTGATTGATGTTATTGAAGGGGAGGCCGAAGGATGACAGCAGAAATTCCAGATGAGCGCCCTGCGGGCGTTATCGGCCCCCCTTATATCCAGAATTCTTATCTTGCTGTCCCTGAAGGCCTTGTAGTCGGGCAGCGTGAGCATTTCCCTTGCGGGAAATGACCTTGTTGAAAACTTCCAGCCGAAGCGCCTCCTGTTGACGCCGCAATTGCTTCTCCCCTCGCGGTAATAAACTTTAACGCTTTCGCATTCTTCGGCCTCGATGTCTTTTATCTTATTGACTACCTTATCCGCCACAAACGACAGGTACTCTGCACTGGTTTCCCCCAGCACTGCTTTGTCTTCATCTGTCCCCGGTGCGAAATGCGTGTGGGTCGCGGATATGAATAAATTATCCCCGGTTATAACTCCATCGAGCCTGTTTAAAATATTTCTTTTGAGCGCCTCGCCGACAAACAGGAGGTCAAGAGAGATAAACACCACGCCCGTCGAGTCGTCCTGCAGGATGACTATATTGGCCTCCAGTGGTTCGGCAATATCGGTGAAAGGTGCTTTCCTGTCCGCGAACCCGGCCAGCTTGCATTTAGCGGCGGGAGTTATATCTACCGATCCGCCCTTGAATTTAAGCAATTTTCAGCTCCCCTGGAATTTAGCTCACTTCTGCGGCTCCCCCGTCCCCGGTAAGACCGGGGCCGGGTCTTACCGAGACTTTTTCGGAGCATTTCTTCTTCACTGGCTGATTGAAAAGAATTATGTACAATTATACAAGCTGCGGAATGTTATTTAATTCCGGGCCATTGACAGTTTGACATAATTGGCTGTCCGTTGCATATTTTTTACATTACTGTGGTAACGCTCGTAGCTTAAAAATGGATATTCCAGCCCTCATTCTCATGGTCGTCGTCGCCTGCGCCCTTGGAAGACGCCTCCTGAGGCTCTTCAAGCTGTCTTTCCCGGCTTTGCTTGAGGACCTTGTCTTTTCCACGGCGATGGGTCTGGGCCTGCTCGGGCTCGTAACGTTCCTGCTCGGCGCCTTTTCTCTCCTCTATCCGGCCACAGCCTGTATTGTGGTTGTCCTGGCAGGCATCTTCTGTTTCAGGGACGTCGCGGGCGTTGCGAGAGACATTATAAAATGTCCCGCCGGGGAGTTCAGGCGCACGCGAGGTTTTACCGGCAAGGCGCTGTTATCGATCCTCGCGGCGTTATTCATTATTAACATTATCGGCGCCATGGCCCCGCCGTCCCAGGTCGACCCCCTGATCTATCACCTCGCCGGCCCGAAAAGATACCTCGCGGCCCATCACCTCCACTACATCCCATATAACCTGTTCTTCAGTTACCCGTGCCACCTCCAGATGGTCTTTCTCTTCTCCATGATGCTGGGCGGGGAGACGTGCGCCCAGCTTGTCCACTGCGCGTTCGGTATTCTCATGGTGATGCAGGTGTACTCCATGGCGGGCGGAAGCTCCGGAAGGAGATCGTTTGTTGCCGCATTCACGCTCATCGCGGTGGGGGGCTTCCTGGGCGAGTCCATATTCGCGATGGTCGACCTCGGCCTGGGGTGCTTCAGCCTGCTGGCTTTCGTTTCTTTTTACAGGTGGGTGCGGGACGGGAGGAGCGGCTGGATCCTGGCGTGCGCCCTCTTCTGCGGTTTCGCCATAGGCGCCAAGACGCACGGCGCGATCGTTCCTTTCGCCATAGCTTTTCTTATCGTGATTGCGTCCATCATTCGCGGCGCGAGAATTTCGAGGGCCGTCGCGCTGGCGTTGTTCCTGATCGCCGTGTCGATTGCCGTCGGTTCGCCGTCGTACATCAAGAATTACGTCTTCACCGGCAACCCCTTTTATCCCTTCTTTTATTCCTGCTTCGGCGGGAGGGACCTCACGCCCGCCCTCCTGGAACACCTGGCGAGCATCGGCGTCCTGGGACGCGAGGGCGTAGCCGGGAAGATAAAACTCTTTCTTGTTATTCCCTGGCAGCTCACGCTGGGGACCTGGTTCTACAGCGTATACGACAGCTACCTGATAGGGCCGATTTACCTCTGCCTCCTCCCGCTCCTCCTTCACCCCTCCTTCAGGCCATCCCGGCTGGACCGATATATCCTGCTCTTTTCGCTTCTCTACCTTGCCGGGTGGTTTTTACTGAGCCCGATGGTGAGGACCGCGTACGTTGTGTGGGCCCTCCTGGCGGTTACCGTCTCACGGATATGGTATGGGCTTCCGCGGGGCTTCGCGAGGGCCGCCGCGACTATCGCGTTGGTCCTCTGGGTTGTTTTCCAGCTGGGCGTCAATCTCTATGTCCAGCTCCCGGCCTACGGGGCCGCACTGGGGCTTAAGACGAAGAGGGATTATCTCAATGAAGTTCTCCCCTTCCAGAGCCAGGGTTACTTCCGCTGGTATGACGATTACGTCTGGATGAATGACAATCTTCCGGAGGGGAGCTATGTCCTGTGCACTTCGAACATGAACTATTACCTCGACCACCCGAGCCTCTCCCTGGAGTATTACCTCTGGCACACCTACGGCGGCGAAGACACGATTTTCAGGAAGGGTTACGGCGGCGACGACTGGCCGGCGCTTGCGGTCTCGCCCGAGAAGATGCTGGGGAGGTTCTCGTCCATGGGGATAACGCACATGTTTATCCTGAGCGGCCTGGATCCGGAATTGGGCCGGGATTCTCTGGATGACGCCCTGGCGTATCTCGAGGATATGGGGCTCCTGAAGAAGATATACGACCGGGGACGCGCCTCGGTCTATGAGATCGCGCGGGACGGATTGTTCTCTCCTCCCGATGAGGAAAGGCAGGGGATAGAGAAAATGTCCAATGTTCAATATTCAATGTTCAATGCTCAATCGTATTGTTCATGAAGAATATCCGCCTATACATTAAATATCTGTTCAGGGGAAGGGACGCGGACGAGGAACTCGTCCGCGCGCTCAAGAGGAAGAAGCGCGCCTACTGGGAACAGGTTGACTACGACTCCTGGCACAGGACGCTCAGGGGGACGTTTCAGGACGAGGTGGAGAAGAGGGCCCTGGGGAGGATCCCCGTTAAGAGGGGGGGAGTGATCATTGACGTGGGAGTGGGGTCGGGAAGGACTCTCGAGTTCCTGGAGGGGCGTGTTATAGGGAGCGACCTCTCGCTGACCCTTCTAAGTTCGGCTATGGAGAGGGCCGAGAAGCTGAAGAAGGAGTTCTATCCTATCGCGGCGGACAGCTCGCACTTGCCTTTCAAGGACGGGCGCTTCGACGTCGTCATAAGCTGCCGAATGCTCCAGCACGCTTTCAATTGGAGGGAGACGCTCGGCGAGATAACCAGGCTTGTGGATAGAGGAGGCGAGATGGTCCTTCTCCTCTACAACTCGTTTTCGGGATACGGGGTGGTGCGAAACGCTATCGCTGCTTATCACAACTTCCGCAACTGGGAAGCTGTGAGGGCTGGAAGGGAGCCGCCCTTCGAGTATTTCGGACACTTCAACACGCCGTTGGATATCAAGAGAGAGCTCATGAAGCTGGGTTTTACCGTCGAGGAAGTTAAAGGGGCCGGCCTCTTTCCCGTGGAGGTCTTCCCCGAAGGGGCCCTGCGGTTCCTCATGCCCCTTGCCCGCGCCGTGGAGCCGCTCGCAGGGGTATTCCCTTTCAGCCATATAAGCGGCCGGCTCGTTGTGCTGGCTAAAAAGAACGTGAAGCGTGAAGAGTGAAGCGTGAAGCGTACGTCACTTTCGCGTTAACGAAGCGTAAACACGACTCGTGAGTAGTACACAATGAGTTAGCTTATTTGATTTTAAGGTTTGAACATTGTTTGGTTATTGTACCTTGTATCTTGGTTATTATTGCTCTCGGGCTTAGCATTTCAATACTAGGGTTTGGCTAGCGTTATGAGCGGTGCCAGTTTTAAAGTTCGGCTTGTATTTTCCTGCTCCAGGGAGATGGAGTGGAAGGCAGAGTACGTCCTCTCCACGTTCCTGGATGTCATAGGCATTCCGGTTGCTCCTGAAGGCGGGGATCCGCGCCGATGTATCACTATCCGCTACGGGGCCATGCCGGCGGGGGGCGCGGAGGAAGAAGGCATTTTCATCAGGGCCTCATCGGAGGCGTCACGTTTTTTTTCTTCACGGCTGCCGCTGGACACGCGGGGAGTTCGACGTGTTTCCATAGGTTCCTTTAAAGACGTTCCCGACCTCTTTCCCCCGGCGTCGGGTCCCGCAGAAGAAGGGAAAAACATACTTGCCCATGATATCGTGGCGTCGGCTTTCTACTTCCTCTCAAACCGGGAGGAGGTCGGAGATGACAGGCGGGACGCCCACGGACGGTACCTCTACTCGCAGAGCACGAGTGCGAAGCTCGGCCTGGAGGGCTGCCCCGTGGTCGATACATACATCTCTATTCTCAAGGAAATGATACACGCCCTGTGCGTGAGAAGGGGAGTCGAGTTCTCCACCCGGCCCGCGTGGCCCGGGAGCAAGAAGTTCGCCCTTTGCCTGACTCACGATGTCGACTGCGTCCGCCGGTACTCCCTCTGCTCCTTCCGGCAGAAGTTCCCCGGCTTGAACTCGTTCTTTTTGCGCCACCCTCTCACGTGGGATATGCTTTATTCCGCCCAGAGGCTTTTCAATCCCGCCGTTGACAGGATCGACCCCTTCTGGGCCTTCAGCGATATCATGGCCATGGAGAAGAGCTACGGCTTCTCCTCGTCCTTCTACTTCCAGGCCGGAGGCACCTCCCCCTATGATACCGTCTGCTACCGGGCGGACGACGGGGACATACGCGCGGTGATGGAGGCCATCCGGGAGGCCGGCTTCGAGGTCGGCCTGCACGGCTCATACAATTCCGGCCTGAGGGAGGGGTTGATGAAGGAGGAGGCCGAAAAACTCACATCGCTGGCGGGGGAATTAACCGGCCATCGCCAGCATTTTCTCAGGATGGATCCCCACAGGTCATTCGGGATCTACTCGCGGGCGGGCATGCGGTACGACGCGACCCTGGGGTACGTGGACAGGGAGGGATACCGCAACGGGCTGAGCTTTCCGTTCAATCCCTATGACGCCGAGGAGGACAGGCCCTTCGGGATTCTCGAAATTCCCCTTACCGTTATGGAGTGGACTCTGACGCACTACAGGAATCTTTCGCCGTCCGACGCCTGGCCCGCGCTCAGGGCCTTGCTCGAGATGGGGAGGGAGCACGGCGGGTGCGTCTGCCTGCTGTGGCACGTCCACATGTTCTACTCCGCTCCTCTCCGCGATCTCTACAGGAAAGCGCTCGAGTGGGCGGCCGAACATAACGGCTGGGGAACCACCGCGGGGAGCATATACGAATGGTGGATCGAGCGCCGCCGCCGTTACGGCCTGGACTCCAATCTGCTATAATAGGTGAGCTGCTATCCGGCTGCCCCGGAATATCGAATTTACTGCAGAATTGCTCTGACGTAGTCTCGGTCAGACCCGGCCCCGGTCTTACCGGGGACGGGGGGACTGATAAATTAATGAAGCGAAGCGAATTAATTTATGCTTTGAATTACCCGGTGGAGTTTGTCCCGGAATCCGTCGACAAGACCGGCCTTGCCTACCACGTCTACAGCGAGAGGCTGTTTTTCTCGCTCATGACGTTCACCCGGGAGGGGCTGCCCGTCGTCGATTACCCCGGCATAGGCGTGCGGTGGAACCCGGCGTACGTGGCATGGTGGGCGCTCATGGGCGCGACGGCACAAGCCCTCGGGAAGGATAAGGGCGGGATAGAGAGGCTCAGGTCCGGGGCGCGGTGGCTTATCGAAAACGCGAAGGAGGGCGATAACGGCAGCGCTTGCTGGTTCTATTCATTCCGGTGGCGTGAGGGCCGGGCGGTGCTCGAACCGCCATGGATCTCCTCCATCTCCCAGGGACTCGGCATCAGCGCTCTCCTGAGGGCCTACAGGGAGAATGGAGATGGGGAGTATCTGGATACAGCGGTGCGGGCGGCCGTCCCTTTCTCGGTGGATATCGGGAAAGGAGGGCTCAGGAGCAGCTTCGGGGACGCGATCATGTACGAGGAGTACCCGGCGCGCCCCTGCTCGAGGGTCCTGGACGGCTCCGTCTTCGGCCTGCTGGGCCTTCACGATCTCTATCGCCGGACGGGTGACAAGGGACACCAGGAGCTGTTTTACACGGGCCTCGAAGGCATCGGGAAGAACATGGAATACTGGAACTACCGCGACAAGTGGAGCCGGTACGGAGCGCACCGCTATCTATGCAGCCCCATGTACAACAAGCTCAACAGCGTTCTCATGAAGGTCCTCCACGGGATAACGGGCGACGACCTCTTCAGGCGATATGCCGGTTATTGGGATCCTGAAAACATTTCCTTTTTTGACTCCGTAGAAATCAGAGCGGCCTCCTTCATGACGTTGAATCTCCTGCGCGCCAGGCTCATTAAGACTATGGTAGTGAGAGAAGAGAAATAACATTAAGATTGCCGGGATAACAAAATATAGGACGCAGATTATTTCAGATAGACGCAGATAGAAGAATTGTAATCTTGATGATCCTGTAAATCTGCGTCCAATTATTTATTGGAAATAGTAGGATTAATAGATATATATTTTTTGTAGCACTATGCAATCTGAAAGGAGAAAAATGAGGTGGGTGGCTGTAGTAGGGGCGAGGCCGAATTTCATGAAGATCGCCCCCATTTACCGGGCAGCGGTCAAGCACGAAGGGATAGAATTTTTTCTCGTCCACACCGGGCAGCACTACGACGGAGGCATGAGCGACGTCTTCTTCGACGACCTGGGGCTGCCGCAACCCGACATCCACCTTGGTGTCGGGTCCGGGACCCACGCCTCGCAGACGGGGAGGGTCATGGTTAAGTTCGAGGAGGCCGTCCAGGAGCACGGAGCCGACCTGGTCATCGTCGTCGGGGACGTGAACTCGACCCTGGCCGGCGCGCTGGTCGCCTCAAAGCTCCGTATCCCGCTGGCGCACGTCGAGGCGGGTTTCCGCTCATATGACAGGGACATGCCGGAGGAGATAAACAGGGTCCTCACGGACGCCGTCTCCGATTTTCTCTTCACCCCATCTGAAGAGGCGAGTTCAAACCTTCTCAAGGAAGGGATAGAGAAGGACAGGATCTTTCTTGTCGGGGACGTGATGATAGACAACCTCTTCGCGAACGCCGGTAAGGCCGCCCGCAGCGGGATCGGGAAGGAGCTCGGCGTGGAGAAGGGGGAGTACGCGGTCCTGACGGTCCACCGGCCGGCAAACGTCGACAGCCATGAGACGCTTTCCGCGATAATAGATGCGCTCCGTGAACTCTCTTGCAGGGTGCGGTTGGTCTTTCCTCTCCACCCGAGGACGGAAAAGATGCTCTCACGGCACGGCCTCCTGGAGGACCTTCGCGCGATAAGGAACCTGATCGTCTCACGGCCGCTCGGGGCGATGGATTTTCAGTGGCTGCTGACGAACGCCAGGCTCGTCCTGACCGATTCCGGGGGCGTGCAGGCGGAGTCGTCGGCGCTCGGAGTCCCCTGCCTCACATTAAGGGACCGGACCGAGAGGAACGAGACGGTGAAGCTCGGCACGAATGTTCTTGTGGGACTCGACGGGGATAGGATTATAATGGAGGCTGAAAAAGCGCTGTCCGGCAGCCGGCCTGAGCCCGCCAGGATATCGCTCTGGGACGGCAAGGCGTCCGAGCGGATCGTTGAGGCTCTTCTTGCCCGCCGGGACAGCGATAGGGGCGGATTCCGTTTATGAAGCTTACGGTTGTCATACCGGCGCACAACGAGGAAGAGGTGATCGGCGACACCCTCGAGAAGCTGGAGGCCGAGCTGGAGGTACCGCACGAGGTGGTCGTCGTGAACGACCACTCCACCGACAGGACGGCGGACGTCGTCAGGGAGGCGTCGAAAAAATGGCCGAACGTGCGGCTCGTCGACAACACCCTTTCGGGCGGGTTCACAAACGCCCTCAAGGCTGGCTTCAACAGCGTCGACGAGGGGGCAATCGCCACCATCATGGGAGACCTCTGCGACGACCCCAAGACGATAGAGGTGATGTACGGCAAGATCATGGAGGGGTACGACGTTGTCTGCGGCTCGCGGTACATGAAGGGCGGAAGGAAGGTCGGAGGCCGCCCCCTGCAGAACATGTTCTCCAAGTTCGTCGGCCTCTCGCTGCATCTCCTCACGGGACTCCCGACGCGCGATGTGAGCAACGCTTTCAAGATGTACCGGCGCGAGGTCGTCGCGGGCATGAACATAGAGGAGGCGGGCTTCGCCTCCTCCCTCGAGATCACCGTGAAGGCCTACGTGAAGAACTACCGCATCACCGAGGTGCCGACGACGTGGGTCGGAAGAACTAAAGGGGAGTCGAGCTTTCGCATTTTCAAGGTCTCGAAGAACTACATACGCTGGTACGTGTGGGCCCTCCTCCTGAGAAGATGGAGGTGCTGACAATGAGGCTCTCTTCTATTGCCGCACTTACTGCTCTCATTTTTTTTGCCCTAGTTCATCTCTGTTACCTCTCGACCCCGTTTGTCAGCGGCGAATTCGTATATAGTCGATACGCTGAAAAGCTGTTGACGGGCGGTATGGGCGAGGATCTGATGCACTTTCTCGAGCTCATTGCGAATCCGCTCTCGAGTCTTTATGTAATCGTTCCATTTCAGGTCGTACTCGGACCCTCCGAGTCGGCGGCCCGACTTCCCAGTTTTCTTTCCGGTATAGCGCTGGTTGTTTTTCTGGTTATTGCGGTCCGCAGAATCAAGGGGGCAAAAACGGCGGTGCTCGCGGCATGCATTATTCTTCTGAATCCAATGTACTGGTCGTGCAGCAGCCTGGCCTATACGGATGTACCATTTTGCTTCTTCTCCGGAGGGGGGCTGCTGTTCTGTATCCTGGCGCTCCTGTACGGCAGGCCCGTCCTCCACTGGCCGGCGGCCCTTTTTCTAGCACTGTCCGCCTTGATCAAATTCAACGGAGTGGTCTTCCTGCTCCTGGCAGCAGTTCTTGTAGTAGTTCATTTGGGGAGGGGTGGTTTCAAGTACCTGATACCCTATGTGATACTTCCAGTTGTCGTGGATTTTCCCGTATACTTGGTGATAGTGAGTAGGTACGGATTCCTCATCCATCCCCGCCTTAGCTTGCTGCATCGGCCGCGGCTGGATATGGTATATATCTACTTTCCTGCCTACTTACTATGGCTCGGTCTCTTCATGGGACCACTTTTACTTCTTCCCTGCTGCAGGGTTTTGGCCTCGATCAGGAGGAAGACCATATCTCTGATTTTGGCAGCGGGGCTGTTATTGATTTGCGCGTTGTTTTGTCTGTCCGGTTGGGGCGATGGATATCTCGCCAGGCTGCATGAAATGGGGGAGTACGAGATGAACATAGGGTGGTTTGAGCTCCTGCTGGGGGATAGGGCATTCACTCTGTGTATCGTGCTTATTCTGGCCCTTTCCGCTGTGGCGTTCGTGGATATTATTGCATGGATGAGGAGGGGGAGCGCGAACCTCTTTTTGGGTATATGGCTTATATCCGTTTTACTCATCGGTTCGGTATCGCGTCCGGCAAACAGGTACCTCCTTTTTATACTCGTTCCTCTAGCCGTATACCTTGCGGATATTTTTGCCTCTCTGGATGACCGGTGGAGGATACGATGGCCCCTCAGGGTGTATTTCGTCACCTCGCTGATTCTCCTTGCTCTCGTGTGCTTTGTTACCACCAGCTTCTGGATCGGCGCCAGGGGCTCTGCTTCAGCCGAAGCCGTGAGGTATGTCACCGAGCATCGGCTTTCACCCGCCTATCTGGACTGGCGTGTGACTTCACATTCGCGTTATCTGGCGGATGAGTCCCTTCTCACCGGTGACGAGGTCCGCGCGAGATATCTCGTTGTCGGGCGGTTTGCCGGCGAGGAAGCGAGGGGGGGGAGCGTCTTATTCAGCCGGGGAGTGAGCCTTATGGGAAGGCCGGTTGTTGTATATGAGGTTATCGAAAAAAATGAGTAAGAGAGCCGAGAGAACCAGCGAAGTGTATAAAGATGTCAGGGATTTCTACGATGGATATGGCTGGAAAAGCGCTGAGAAAAACGATTGTTATCAGGCCGAGGTTTTACACGAGCATCTTAATGAAACAGCACGGGCGTATATGAAGAGTAATGAAATGCGTTATAGCAAGTACTACGGTGACGGCGGTCGATTGTTTTTGGACGCCGGCTGTGGCGCTGAACCCAGGAGGGAAATGTCGAGTGCCTTCGCCAAGTGTGTGTGCGCTGATGTCTCATTAGTCGGGCTTAAGGAGAGCAGAAAGAAACTCAAAGATTCCGGCCTATACGTGGTTGCAGACCTGGCGGCGCTGCCTTTCAAGAAGAAGAGTTTTGACGGGATCCTGGTTTCTCATTGCGTGTACCACATCGATAAGGATTTGCAGCCTTTGGTTATACGGGAGTTGTACAAGCTTGCCAAGCCAGAGAAAACCATTTTGATATTCTATGCTTCAAATCGCAATCTCGTTTCTGTGTTTCAAGCAGTTGGAATCAAAACATATAAATTGGTCATGCTTCTACTCAGGCTGGTGAGGCGCAAGAGGGTGGAGGATGAAAAAACGCCCCCGCCTTTATATTACTACATCCACAATCCCTTCAAGTTGACCAGGGCTTTTGATGAGGTTGATATCACGTGCCTCAGAATCCTCACGAGGTGGGAGACGACGGCCCTGGCAAAGCTCAAGCTGTTGAAGCTTGTTGTGCCCCTTTTATCTTTTTTAGAAAGGAAGTTCCCGCATTTGATGCTGTATATAGGGAAATACGTAACCATACGGATACGCGCGCAATAGCTTGTTCTTGCATGGAAGTTCAGACAGGACGGTGATACCGGCGTGAAAAAAGTATTGGTAGTCAGTCATGCATTTCCCCCCACCGGCGGAGGGGGCGTTCAGCGCGTGAGCAAGTTTGTGAAGTACCTGCCGCGGTTCGGTTGGAAGCCGGTCGTCCTCTCGACGCGGCCCGGGTATTACCCCCTTCAGGACGAGAGCCTCCTGCGGGATATTCCTTCGGACGTCAGGGTGGAGAGGACTTTCTCGCTGGAGCCGGGGCGAGGGTCCCTGGCCGTCAGCGCGAGGGCGAACGCTCCGGGGCGCACAGGTGGACCGGCAGGGTGGATAATCAGGGCCTCCATCGACTGGCTCTTCATTCCCGACAAGAGCATCGGCTGGGTTCCGTTCGCGGTGCGGGCAGCGCGGCGGATCATCTCGGAGGAGAGGCCTGAGGCGATATTCGTCACGGGAAATCCCTTCTCGTCGTTCCTCGTCCCCTTCCTGCTGCGCGGGTCCGCCCGCCTTCCGTACGTCCTGGATTTCAGGGACGCATGGACGCTCGAGCCGTACAGGAGGCGGTATCCCCCTTGGCGTGAGAGGCTCGAGTCGCGTCTGGAGGAGAGGATACTCGGCCGCGCCGCGGCGGCCGTGATGGCGACGGGACCGATGACCGAAGCGTACGCCGCACGCTACCCTGCGGTCTCGGGGAGGCTAAGGACGATAACGAACGGCTACGACGAGGACGATTTCGCGGGAGTGGGGCCGCGTCGCGGCGAGCGGTTCACCTTTCTCCATTCCGGAAGCCTCTACCGCTCCTTCAGGCGGCCGGACGGCTTCCTGCGGGCGTACCGGCGTGCCCTGGATGAAAATCAGGACATGGTGAAGGGTTCCCGTGTAGTCTTCGTGGGAAACACGCCGGTCGAGCTGGAGGGGCTCATCGACGAACTCTCCCTCAGGGACAACGTGCTGGTGCTCGGCTACCTGCCCCACCGGGAGGCGCTGCGGCACGTGCTCGGGGCCGACGCCCTGGTCCTCATCTGCGGCTCCGACAGGATGGAGCAGTCGGGGAAGGTCTTCGAGTATGTGCGCGCCGGAAAGCCGGTGATCGCCGTCGCGCGGGAGGACGGCGCCGCCGCGGAGGTCGTCCGGGAGTGCGAAGGGGGCGCCGTAGTGCCGAACGACGGTGTCGAAGAGATAAAGGCGGCCGTGGTGGGTTGTTTCAGGGGAGAGATTGGAGGGGGGACGGACGGGCTGAAGAGGCAGCGGTATTCCAGGGAGAACCTCACGAAGAAGCTGGCGGAGATTTTCGATGAAGCGGTCTAAGCGCATATTCTGTATTCTTGTCCTCGCCCTGCTTGTTAGACTCCTCATAGCGGGCTTTACGTGTCCCATCAGCGGAGACGGGATAACCTATATCGGCTTCGCCCGTTCGCTTATGGAGGGGGAGTATGCGATACCTTTCTTCGGTTACCGCTGCATCCTCTATCCCCTGATGATTATCTTCTTCAGTCCCGTCTCGCCGGACATCGTCGCGGCGGGGCAGGCTGCCTCGGTAACGATGGGCGTTATGACCGTTCTCCTGGTCTATCTCTTCGGGAGGAGGCTCTTCGACGAGAGGGTGGCGGAGACCGCGGCCCTCCTCGGGGCGGTCCAGCCGTACATGTGCCGCTACTCCGGGGATGTCCTGACGGAAACGACGTACACATTCTTCTTCTTCCTGGCCGCGTTCCTCGGCCTGGGGGCCGTTAAGAGGGGCCGGGTTCGCGACTTTCTGCTCGCTGGTTTCGCCGTGGCTATCGCCTATTTCGCGAAACCCGAGGGGCTCGCCTTCCTGGTCTTCTTGTGGCTCTGGATCCTTGCCGGTTTGAAAAATGCGAGGTTCGGCAGGAGGCTGCTGCTCGTGGGCGTCTCCTCGCTCTTTGTCGGTCTTCTCCTGGTTCCCCAGATGTACGGCTACTACCGCCTCACCGGCAGGGTGACGGTCAGCGAAAAGTTCGCCGGCTCGGTACGGCTGGGCCAGGTTGAGGATGCCGAGGAGATGTTCTATGATCCGGAGGGCGCCTCGAGCCGGGATTATACGCCCCCGTTTTTCCAGGTCTCCTATTACGCTCACGCCGTGGTGACGTTCTTCGAGCTTTTCGTCAAGCTCCTCGAGTCGGGCCCGGTCATCGTCGCCCTCTTCGCCATCGGCCTGCTTTTCAGGCGCGGCAGGAGCTTCTCCCGGGAGGAGAGATACATCGCCTCCCTCCTCGTCTTCTTTTTCGTGGGTTTCTCCTTCATCCGTCCGAGCAAGAGGTTCCTCATTCCCCTCCTCCCGTTCTTTCTCTACTGGTCCGCCATGGGCTTGAACGCCATCAGCGATGCAGCGGGCAGGAGATGGAGGGGCGCCGTATCCGCGGCCGTACTGGTTCTTATGCTGGTGGTTACGTTCCGGCAGGCCCGGAGGGTGGATTACCGCTGGCGCTGGAGCCCCGAGGAGAGGGCCGGACTGTGGCTGAAAGAGAACTCGCCGCCGGGGCCGCGGGTCATATCGAGGAAAGGCTGGGTCGCCTTCTACGCCGGCGGGGAGAGGCTTAATCTCCCACTCACTTACGATGAGCTTCTCATGAGCTCGAGCGAGAACGGGGCGGATTACTTCGTATTCAGGGAATCAAGGCTGAAAAGAAAGCGCCCGGAAATGATAGATAGGATAAGTCCCGCTGATATGGAGATCATCCATACAGAGCGGGACGGGGAAGACTCAATCTTGATTTACAAGTTCCGGAAGGATCAGGTTATTTTCCTTTAATCCTGGCAAGTACCTTCCTTGCCTCCATGGACCACCCGGAGTTCGGGCCGATCTTAAGGGCCTTCTTCAACGCGTCTTGGGCGGATTCAATATTTCCAGCCCTGTAATAGGCCATTCCCAGGTGATACAGGGTATCCGGGTTTGAAGGACGAATCCGGTCGCTTCTCTCCAGTAAGGCAACACCCTTCTTATAATTTCCATTCTTGTAATAGATCCATCCGAGCGTGTCGAGAATGGCGGGATTGCCCGGCTCTAACTCCCTCGCCCGCAGGGAGAGATCAAGCGCCTCGTCCATGCGCCCTTCGCGCTCGATGTATAGGTAAGACAGGTTGTTTAAAATTTCAGGACAGTCGGGGTGAAGCTTCAGTGACTCTTCGTACACGGCCATGGCTTCCGCGGTATCAGCTATTTTCATGTAGCTGTTGGCAAGCAGGATGGATGCGCGCAATGATTGCGGATCGGTCCGGAGGGCTTTCCTGTACATGGATATTGCCTCTGCATGGTCTCCCCTCCCCTGGAAGAGGAGACCCAGTGAAAGATACGCGGGGATATAATCCTCGTCTAACTTCAGTGCTCTTTTAAAACTCTCCTCGGCTTTACGGTTTGCGCCCTTCGCCGAGTGGAGCCCCCCGATTTCAACAAGGAGGGAGGGGCTCTCCCCCTTCCCGCCGGTCAGGATTTCGCACATTTTCAGCCCTTCTTCAGTTCTCTTTTCCCTCCGGCATACCTCGCAGAGAGAAGCGAGCACTTCCTCGAAATTACCGGAGGACGAAACGGCTCTGTCGAATTCCACCTTCGCTTCCTGGGTTCTGTTCATGCGGAGACAGGTAAGGATTAAATAACAGCGTGAGATCGTGTCCCCCGGTTTTCTCTCCAGGAGTTTTTGCAGGTCGCCCACGGCGTGGCTCAAGCGGCCCATACGGAAGTTCGCGACTGCCTTGGCCCGTCCGGCTTCAGTTTCATGCGGCCTGCTCTTGAGAACGCGCGCGCTCTCCCTCAGGGCTTTCTTGTTATTGCCTTGAGCGAGGTAAATTAACGCGAGGAGGGAGCGTGTCTTAGTGTTGTCCCCGGAGATTTCAAGGGTTCTCTTTGCTTCCCGGGCGGCGTCCTCAAGCTTTCCTGCGCGGTAGAGGGAAAGAGAAAGCCCGTACCTTGCCGGTTCGTCCCGCGGAGCGGATTTCAAGATATTCTTAAATTCGTCGCAGGCGCCCAGTGTATCCCCTTCTTTCAACAAGAGCTGGGCCTGGAGCAAAGAAAGCCCGTACCTTGCCGGTTCGTCCCGCGGAGTGGATTTCAAGATATTTTTAAATTCGTCGCAGGCGCCCAGTGTATCCCCTTTTTTCAGCAAAAGCTGGGCCTGGAGCCTCGACCCCTCCACCCTGGTAGGGTCGACCTTGAAAAGCTTCTTCACGCATTCGGCAGTTCGATCGACATTCCCCGCCGCCAAGAAAAGCTCTCCCAGCTTGAGAATAAGGTCGTAATCCTCTGGAAGGTCCGCAGCCTCTCCTTCCTGCTTGATGTAGGTTCTAGCCATGCCCGTGATGGCCGGCACGAATCCCGCCGATGAGCGGGTTGCGCGGCTGTAATATTGCCTGGCTTCTTCCATTTTACCTGTCTCTTCCAGGGCGAGGCCGAGGAGAAGGCTGATTAAAGGGTTCTTCTCATCAATCGCCTCGGCTTTTTTGAACTCCCGTATGGCTTCATCGAAATTCCCTTCAGCCTCACGGATCTGGCCGAGGCCAATCAGGGGAAGGGGGTTGTCCGGGTCTTTCCGGGCTGCCCGGAGGAAGCACTCCCGTGCTTCTTTCAGTTCGCCGGCAGTCCTGTGAATGTCTCCCAGTACTATGAGCGGCCCCGCGCTGTCCGGAACCTCATTCACGGCTTTCATGCACCGTCTGACGGCCTTCTCATGCTCTCCGGAGAGCCTGTATAACCCTGCGACCTGTTTAATGATACTTACGTTTGCCGGCTGGATAGAGCAGGCTTTCTCCATTTGCTCTATAGCTTCATTGTAAGCGCCCTGGCTCGCGAGAAGACGGCCCAGCAACAGGTACCCGTGAACGCGGTCCGGGTTCTGCTGGATCAACTTCCTGAAATATTCTTTCGCCCTGTCGTTATCTTCCATTCCGGCATAAGCACTTCCCGCAATTACAAGCGCCTCGCCGGCATCTGCATGTTCCCGCAAGACCTTCCCGCAGGTGCTCAGGGCTTCCCGGTATTTTTTCTCCCTCAACAGTATCCAGGCAAGAAGGATGTTTGCCTCGCGGAACTCCGGTTTAAGGGCCAGCGCCTTCTTGGCGTGCTCACCTGCTTGCTCGAGCATGCTGGCACGCGCGTTTGCCTGCGCCAGGACTAAATAGGATCTTGCCGAGTACGGCATCTTTTCAGATGCTTCCTCGATATGCTTCACGGCTTCATCCTGTTTTCCCCGGAACAGAAAGAGTCTTCCAAGGGCGACTTCCGTCAGCCAGCTCTCGGGAAATTGATTTTTCAGCTCTTCAACGACTATCTCCGCTTCCTTTACTTCGCCGGTATCCAGAAGAAGTATGCAAAGGGAGTAAAGGGTCGTGATGTTCTTCGGCTCTATTTCCAGTGCTTTCCTGTACTCTGCCTTTGCCTTTTCGGGGTTGCCGGAGAACCGGTAGTACTCGGCGAGCGCGATGTGCCCCCTCGAACTTTCGGGATCTATGCGGACAGCGGCTTCAAATTGCTCCTCCGCCTTCGCCCGCTCTTTCCTGATCATGTGGAACGAGCCCAGTGCGATCCGTATATCGGGCCCGGCCGGGCAGGCCCGCGTACCCTCGCGAAGTATTTCTTCTGCTATGTCCGGCTGGCCGAGTTTTGAATGGATTTCGGCACCGATAATATAGCCGGACGGTTCACCCGGACTCATTTTGACAAGCTTCTCCGCCTCGTCCCGGGCCTTGCTCCATGCTTCCTGCCCAACCAGGGCGAGGACGAGGACGCGCTGAAGGTGGAAGCTGTCGGGTTCGGCCAGAAGAAACCCCCGTGTTTCCTCAGCGACCCTCTCGTAATTTCCCACTCCGAGCATGAGCTCCAGTGCCTTATCGCGCGCATCCTTCGTGTTTCGGTTAAGCCGGTATGCGCGTACCATCTCTTCGAAAGCCCTATCGATATTGCCTTTCTCAAGAAGCATCAATCCCATGCGGTAATGGGCGAGTGATGATTCCGGTTCTGTCTGAATTATCTTCGAGTAAAGCTCCATGGCCTTGTCCATCTCGCCATCCTCGTACGCCTTGCCCGCTTCGTTGGCCAACTCCCTGTCCCGTGACTTTTCGAGGCGGCGGCCGGAAAAATAGACTGCGGCAAAGACGATCAGGCAGACCGCGCTTATGAGAATAACGGCTCTCATGGCGCGGTAGAGGTTGTTTACCGTTTTCTGCCTCTGGAACTGTTTCCGGTGGCTGGAGCTCATCACATATTTTTATATATTATGAAGATTCTCAATGCAATGAATTTATTCCGGGTTTTTTATTGCCTCCTGAAGAGGATTTAGATCGAGGCAGCTTACGGCCTTAACCACAAAGTTGTTGACAATATGGGGCGCAATGAATTACTAATATACAATAAGGGAACAGCTCATGGTCAAGCGGCGCAATAATAGCGGGTTGATGCCAAACAGCTCTCGCGGTTTTGACTGCAGGCGGATCCTCGTGGATATGAACGTTCCTTGCGGTCTTTCCGACCTCATGAACATGATGGGTGAGAGCGAGGAGATGCTTCGGCTCTACGAGCTCGTCGGGAAGGTCGCCGCCACCGATTGCACAATTCTCATCCAGGGTGATAGCGGCACGGGCAAGCAGCTCATCGCACAGGCTATCCATTACATGGGCCGCCGCCGCGGGAAGCGTTTTATCCATGTGAGCTGCGGCGCCCTTCCCCCCACACTCATTGAAAACGAGTTCTTCGGCCACGATAAGGGGGCTTATACGGGGGCGGCCTCCCAAACGGAGGGGAAGGTCATGGCGGCGGAAGGGGGGACGCTCTTTCTCGATGAAATCGGCGACATCGACCTCGTCCTCCAGCCGAAGATTCTCCGCCTCCTGGAGGAAAAGAAGTACGAAAGGCTGGGCGGAACGGAAACTTTTTCCGCCGATATTCGTTTTATTGCGGCAACGAACAAGGACCTGACCCGGATGGTCTCACGAGGCCGGTTCAGGGAAGACCTCTATTACCGCCTGAAGGTGATTTCCATTTACCTCCCCCCCCTCCGGCAGAGAAGGGAGGACATACCGGCAATAGTAAATCACTTTATTGAAAAGTACGAAGCCATTTACAAAAAGGAAGTGAAGGGGGTCACCCGGAAGGCTCTCGGCTTTCTCTCGAAACACGACTGGCCGGGAAACGTGCGCGAACTTGAGAACGTTATCGAGAGAGCCATCGTACTCACGGATAATTCCCGAATACGCATTGACGACGTTAAGTCCCAGCTCTGGGAAACGGAAATATCCCGCGTCCGGGGAAAAGTAGAGACAGGCAAGCTCTACGAAGTGGAGAAGAGACTTATTCTTGAAGCCCTGGAGAAATGCGACTGGAATCAGAGCCGGGCGTCGGAGCTTCTGGGCGTTACCCGCAAGGTACTCCGCACGAGGATTGCCAGGTACAACCTATCCAGGCCCCGCCGCTGCTGAGAACGGCGGTCTGTTTGTAATAAGGGCTCGTAAACTCGTTGTGTTGAGTTGCATCATTCGCTCCCGGTCGTAGTCCCTCTTGTCAGCCTGAAACTTGCGAAAGGACTTTATCCCGCTTTCCATGCTCTTTGTCAAGTTTAATATCTTGCTTGAACTTGAGCATGCTCGGAGTAGTTATCAGGAAAGTATTGGCCCTTAAGGGACTATATTTTGGCCCATAAGGTAAGCTTTCCCGCGGGTTATCATTATGTAAAGAGTTGCGGAACTTGCCAGTATAAAAGTTATCTTCTCACTATTGGTTTGTGTTGAACAAGTTATGGAAGCGTGTCTTCGCCGGCAAATATAGCCATGACAATTGGCATTGAATTTGCTGTAATAAGTACAACGTGTAGTGTGTAAAAAACAATGCTCGGAGGTTCAAACCATGAAAATTTTTATACATGCAATTACAGTGTTGGTGTTTGTTGCTCTTGTTTCCGTCCCATCACTTGAAGCCGATACGTACTCCGTTGCGGGAGACACGGGAGACGTGGCCTTCACGGGGTTCACCGATTACAACCATGCCAGCATCGGCCTCCAGACCACGGACCAGGTCAACGGTCTGTCCGCCGGCAATGACCCGATCCCAGCACTGGACTACTCGTCATTTCTCTACTACCTGTATTTTTCCGTCAACCCGGGCAGCCAGGGTGTAGACGGGACGGGCGTGAATACACGTTACAACCTCCCCTACGAGGACGAGGAGGAGTGGCTCTATGAAAGCGTCCACGAACTACCCCCCCCTCATTGGAATGACAGTAACGCGGTGTACGATCATGTCACGCCCGGCCAGGACCTCGACGGCTACGAGTTCTGTACGCTTGGCACGGGAGACCGCATCTACTTCACCATCGCCTCGGGGGGGAGCATTGCCGACGATATAATATGGACAGCCATAATAGGCACGCCTGCATCGCTGACTCAATACGCGGATGCGACCGATCTGTGGCTCCAGGCCGGGGACGACCTGGACGCGATCTCCGTCCAAGATTTCAACCTAGACGGCGTCTACGACGCGGAGGACCGGATTCTCTTCTCCCTCACGTCGGGGTCGCCGAGCGCGGCCAGCGGCGCCACCATCTACTCGCCGGGCTCGCTGGGCTTGGTCGTTGTCGCCAACCCGAGCGACATCGGACTCCTGAACGGCGACAATGTGAACGCGCTCGAGGGTGGTGTACCGGAGCCGTCGACTCTCCTTCTCATGTCCACGGCATTGGTCGGCCTCCTGGCCGCACGCAGGAAGCGGAAGAGTTAATCACATAATAGAATCATGTCTTTCGGAGGGGGCACGGTGCCCCCCTTTTTTTGGTGAATTTCCAGGTGATCGCCGCCTTCCGACATAGGTGATACTATGAGTCCTCCTCGATTCCTTGCGACGGTCTTTCTTGCGGCCGCTCTTTTATTAACGGCGGTCCGAGTCGTGGGCGAAGAGACGGGGGCGAAGGGCGCCGCGGCTGGCGGAAAAACCGCCGAGGCATTCAAGAATGAGGCGAAGGCCTCCTACGACGCGGGGAGGTACGACGAGGCGGTGGTCCTATTCGAGAAGGCTGCTGCTGCCGAGCCGGGGGACGCCTCGATCTGGATCGACATAGGCCTGGTTCGCCTCGCGCAGAAAAATCCGGAAAAGGCGGAGGCCGCCTTCAGGAAAGCCCTCGAGGTCGACCCCAAAAGCGCACGCGCCCGTCTCAATCTCGGCGTCATTGCTTTGAACGGGAACGACTATAAAGAAGCGGAGGCAGAGTTCAAGAGCGCGATTCAGCTCAAGCCTGCGTGGCCCGAGGCAAGGGCCAACCTGGGAGGGCTGTACCTCAAGCAGGGGAAGAAGGAAGAGGCGATGAAGGAGTTCCATGCCGCCCTCGAGGCGGCCCCAAAGTTCCTCATTGCACTATACAATATGGCTGTCCTGCACAAGCAGAACGGGGACTGGGGAAAGGCGGAGGAGATTTACAGGCGGATACTGGAGATAGATCCCGGGGCGCCCATGGCGCACTTGGAGGTGGCGGCTATCTACACGAACAGGCTGGAACAGCCTGCCAAGGCCATTTATCACTACCAGAGGTTTCTCGACCTCAGTCCCCCGGGTCCCATGAGGGAGAAGGTCCGGCGGTCAATACAGAACATCGGGGGCGCAGAGTCTTCCGCGAAATAGAATTTTTCTTCGGAAAATTTTATGAGGGAGGATTACGGGGTTCCCCTGTGCGGGGGTATAGCCTACTGCCCGGGGGAAAACGCCCCCATGAAATATCCGCTCAGGCCGGCATCCGCCGCCGGCGAAGCGGCCGGTATTCCATAGTCAAATGGAGTTCCGCCGACGTACTGCGGATCCTTTGAGATGTTGCCGTTCGTGCCTGTGGGATCGGGCATTCCCTCGTAGTCGACTGCGTTGCCCCGGACGTCGTTGTACCGGATGGCGTCGAACGGTGCGGTGCTGTTCCACCGTATGCCGGCGATACCATTTCCAGTTATGATGTTGTTGACTATCATCGGCTCCGCATCTCCTTCCGAGCGTATTCCCCACCAATCGCTGTCAACGATTGTATTGTTGATGATAACCGGTGTGCTCGTATCGCCGCAGCAAATGCCCGAGGAGATGCCGTGACTTCCAATCAGGTTGCCGTAAATGATAGGGGAGGCGTTTTGCACGATCTCGATCCCATTATTGCTTGAGTTGTCGTATATGATATTTGCAAGGATGTGAGGGTCGTCGCTTAAGCACGTGTATATTCCGACATTGGTCACCGTAATCTCGCAGCCGGTGATGGTGATGCCTTTTTTGCCTCCGCAGTAGATGCCGTTAAATCCGTTCACGGTGAGCCCGTCAACCACGCAATTATCATACATGTCAATCGAGTAATCCAGGGGATCGACCCCCGTGACGGTTGTTTTGATGCTGATATCCTCCCTTTCCCATGCCGGAAAGCTGTAGCCTCCGTAGATGCGAATGCCGGGGTTGAGAAAGAGGTGCTCATTGTAGCTGCCTGAAGCTATCTTGATAATGCCGCTTATAGAAGGTGCATCTATCGCATCCTGTATACATGGGTACGGATTGTCCTTCGTCCCGGCACCAGGACCGGGAACTGAACCGTCGACGTAAACCGCCGTATCGGGTGCCTGTTGAGAGATGACCTGATTGGCATCGATATTTATAGATGTTACCGTGAGGCCCTGGGGCCATATGATACTGAGGGATGTGACGGTTTCCCTGGACCCAAGACCGAAGTGGACTGTGGCGTCGTCTCCGGGGCGATTGCCAACCCAGCGACTCATGGGGCTGTGGTCCGGTATTTCTGCGTCTATCTGTACACCGATGGGTGCGCATACGCCATTGCCGCCTTCCAGGCGGACCTTGATCCAATTACTTCCGCTCTGTACGTTTTTATAGAGCACGTTTGGAGAAGCCTCGTTTACAACGTAGAGGTCGAGATAGCCGTCACCGTTGTAATCGGCCACACAGACCGCCCGCCCGTCGCCCGCGTCGTTCGCGCCGGAGAGTGAGCTGACATCGGCGTATGTCCCATTTTCACCGTTCCGGTAGAGGAGGTTCGAGCCGTCGTTAACCACATATAGGTCGAGGTCGCCGTCGTTGTCGAAGTCTCCCCAGGCCGCATCGTAGCCGTCACCCGCGTCTCCCACGCCGGCGCTATCCGTCACCTTGCTGAAGACGCCGCCGTCGTTCTGGTAGAGGGCGTTTTCTCCGGAGCGGACAAGGTAGATATCGGGGTCGCCGTCGTCATCGCAGTCGCCGATTGCGATAGCCCTTACGGGAAGGGATGCGTTTAGACCTGCCGCCGAGGAGACCTCGCTGAAGCCGAGGTTCCCGTTGTTCCTGTACAGTCTGCATTTATTCGCTCCAGGCGCGGTGTCGTCGAAAACGACGAGCAGGTCCGGTAGGCCGTCGCTGTCATAGTCCAGGACGGAAACGTCACGCGCTCCCGACCAGTCTTCCAGGGCGAGCGTCGAAGTGATGTTCACGAAGCTGCCGTTGCCGCGGCCGCGATAGAGGATGCTTGAGCCGTTCGCCAGGACGAAGAGGTCGTTGTAGCCGTCCACGTCGACATCGAGGAATACGGCGCCGCGCTGGTCGCTGTTTCCGTATTTCAGGCCCGCATGGTCGGTCACGTTGGTGAATAAGCCGCTTTCGTTTTCGAGCAGGGCGTTCAGGCTCGTGCATGCCGGAGGGGACTCTAGGGATACGAGAAAGAGGTCCGTGTCGCCGTCGCTGTCGCAGTCTCCGGTTATTACTTTCTCCATGGCGGCTGGAAGCGCCGGGGAAGTTACCACGGAGAAAGAAGGTCCTCCCTCGTTGTGGTAGAGACGGCCGCCGGAAACATAGAGATCGGGATACCCGTCATCATCGTAATCGAAAAAGGCTGCATCGTAGCATGCGAGGTTGAGGTCACCGACGCCTGTGGCGGAGGTGACGTCCCTGAACCATGGCTCCGGGGTGGACGTCGGTGTGGCGGTGGGCGATACGTACTGGGTGGGGGTTGATGTTGTTGTTGGTGTCGCCTGGTCTTCTGTATTCTGTGCGGCTGGAGTTTGCGAAGGCTCTACGGATTGAGTATTGGGCGAGGGGCTGTTGTCAAGGGTGGCGCTCGAAAGGGGTACTCCTCCCGATGAGGCGCCTGCACTATCGCCGGACTCGTTTTCCTGCTTCTCCGGCTCGTCTTCAGATACGGTTTGGGCCTCCTCCTGGTTTTCCTGTTGTTCTACTTGTTCCTTCTGGATTTGCTCTTCTTTTGCGCTCTGTTTCTCCGCCTGGGTTTCCTGCGCCGCCTTTCCTGACTGCGGCTTCTCGTTCCCGGATGAGGGTTGTTGCGTGGAAGCAGATGTCCTGGGTCCCGCCTGGCTTATCCCGCTACCGCCGCCGGTGTCCTTTCCTCTGGAGGAAGTCTTCTGGAGTTTCTCTTCAACGCCCACCTTTACAACCGTTATCTTTACTGCCTGAGAGTCCATGACTTTCCCGTTAACGGCGTTGAAGCGCACGCCGAAGTACGTTCCCTCATCACGGGAGGAGGGGGTCCAGGAGAAAGTGAGGTTTTCCGGATCGAAGGATGCCCCTTCCGGCAGGAAGTTGGAGGAAAACTCTATTTCCCCCCCAAGATGACGGGAGACATTGAGGCTGAAGCTAAGCTCTTTACCGGTGATGACCGTTTTATCCTCTATTGGCTGGATGACGTGCACGTGATGGAATTCGCGGAGCTCGCCCGGTATTTTTATCGTGCTTGCACCGGATAGCGCCGTGACGAAGAGGGATGGAAGAAGGGCGACAACGCTTGCTCTCCATGCCTGCAGCAGGCGTTTTCTTAATGTCTTATGGGCATAACTCATAATTGACTTGGTTGCTCGATAAGACAAGCATACCCCAAGGACTCCGGTTAATTACTAGCATAGTTATCGGTTTTAATCCAGGTTTTATTACATATTTTTCAGCCTGCGCCTCGCGAGCTGCGACTCGGGGTAATCCGGGTATGTATTCATAATTTCCTTGAACACCTTTTTTGCCTCCGAACGGTTTTCCCTGGCGGACCTGTCAAGAATCTCCGCAATGGCTGCCAGGGCCAGGCTCCTCCACTCCTTCTTCCCGTGTTTGGCGACATCTTCGAACTCCGCTATGGCTTTGTCCGGCTCGTGGAGGAGGCTGTAGAGTTGTGCGCCGAGGTAGAGCTTTAGCTCGGAGTTGTACCTCGGGTCCGGGTGCCTCGCCAGTACCTCATGGAGCTTCCGGACGGCGCCGGAATAATCCTGGCTGTTAGCCAGCCTCTGAGATTCCTCTATCAGGCGGATTACTTCGCCCGGCGCGTTTTTGACGAGTATTGAACATGGCCGCAGCAGCTCATCAACCCTCTCGGGGCCTTTTGGGAGGATGAGGCTGACGGCTTCTCCATCGGGAGAAGTCTCTATCTCGGCGCGCTCGAATCCCATGTTTCGGTAGGCAGAGGAGAGGGATTGGATCTCGTATTCCGTCATAGGCCTTGCAGGCTCGGGCAGCCTGCCCGGCATGACCGCAGACTTCTTGCCGGGGCTGATTTTCACCAATGACTCTTCAGTCTCGATGCCGAACTTGCTTCTCAGCGACACGGTTCCCTCCTTGACCTGCACCAGTGTTTCTTCCTCGCCTACGACAGAGACCTTGAAGAATGTCCCCGTGGCGGTTGCCAGGGCCGCCGCCGTGTCGACCTCGAAAGCCCGCTTCCCGAAGGATTTCCCCGTTCCCACGAGCATCTCACCGCGCGCGAGGCTGAACTTCATGTTGCGACGTACCCATCCGGCGTTCGGGCGCGTTGCCACGGCCTCGCTTCCACCTTCGATCCTTACGGTATAAACATTTCCGAGGGCTATATCGAGGTGTCCGCTCCCGCTTACCCTTATGATGTCCCCTCTCCTAACAGTGCCATCGAGTCCGGCCCTTACCCACCGGCCGACCTCGGCATTGAAAATCTCGCTTTTACCGGCGGATGCCACTATGACCGGCTGCCTTGCGGGCAAAAGGGGAATCGATGCCGCTATCGCGACGAGAATCGCCGCCGCTACCGCCGCCACCCGCAGGCGAACGGGTTCCATGAAAATGGAGAAGCTCACTCTATCCATCAGGCGGTTGAGAAAGGATGTGCCGGAGATTTCCCGGCCTATCTCCTCCTGGCGCAGCCGGTATAGAAACGCCTCATCGAAGGAGGGCATCAGTCTCACATTTCCCGCGCGTACAAGAAGATCTCTGGCTGACCGTCCATCAGCTGCCTCCCTCCTGCAGTCGGGGCAGGCCTTTATGTGGCTCTCAACACGCCTCTTATCGGATGGAGATGCCGTCCCGTCAACAAAGCGAGCCAGGAGTATGTCGGGGATATGGCCCTTCATTGTTCGTCTCCTGTTTTTCTTATTTGATGTACCGCCATCAATTTTTTGAATTCCCTTCTTCCCCGGCTGAGACGTGATGCTACGGTCCCCTCTTTGCATCCCGTGATCCTTGCCACATCGCTGTATGAGAGTCCCTCGATGTCGTGGAGGATCAGTGTCTCTCTGTGGGGCATTCGTATCTTCCCGAGGGCCTTCTGGATCCGTGAATAAAGCTCTTTCTGCTGTGCCGCGTAATCGGGGCGCGTGGAGTGGTTTTCGACGGCCTCCCATATATCGCGCCCCTCCCCGATGGTGGATATGCTTCTTCGAAAGCCTCTCCTGTGTAAATTCCTGAGGGTGTTTTTAGACAGGTTTGAAGCGATGCGGTAGAGCCATGCCGAGAAGGTCCCCGTGGGCCGGTAACGCCGGATGTGCCGGTGGGCTTTGATAAAAGTCTCCTGCGTTACCTCCTCGGCTACCTGGTAATCACCTATAGTGCGATAGACATAGTTCATGATCCGCACCTTATACATATCGTAAAGCTGTACGAAGGCGTCCTTATCTCCTCCCTGTGCCTTTTTAACCAGGGCCGGATCGGTTGTTGTCGAGGTTCTTATGCCCATTTAACCACCTGCTGCCATTACATATAACACTGGTCGGGCGAATTTCTTCCCGTTTTTTTAATATTTTCGGGAAGAAATTCAAAAATACGGTGTTGTAGTGGATGAAGGATGGTTTCAAGGTTCGTTATGCAGGCTGCTGAAGAAGTGAAAAAGAGAGAAGCGATTGCCGCCAGAGGTCTGGAGTGCGAGATTGTGGCGCCATCGCATGCCGAGCCGGGCGAGATGGTCCGGATTCAGGTAAAGATCAGGGCCTGGCACGGTGGATTTGTTATTAAGAAAGTCGAGCTCAAGGTCGGCATGGATTGTCCTCTCGAGTATTTCGGTCGTGGTTCCGCACAATACGCTGAATACGGCATCCTTAGGCCCCGCCGGTTCTTCGATGCCTGCGAGTCCCATTTGTCGAGAGATTATCTTGGGGACGGTATGAGCGGGCAGCCGGCCAGCCGTATCACTCTGGCCGGCGAGGTGGAGCTCGGGGCGAGCGAGGAGAAGGAGTTCGCAGTAACGTTGAGGATGCTGAAATCTCCGTTTGCGCCGGTCGGCTCCCTGTGGAAGCTTATGCTGATAGCGCATCTTCCTTTACAAACCCCGGTTAGTGCCGTTGCCCGGATTAAATCCGCCCTGTTTTTTAATGGAAACCGATTATCGCATGGAGGCGGGCGTGCTCCTCTATGGAAAAAGTTGGGGTTCACCCTGCTGCCTTTTCATGAGGATCGCTGCCCGCCTCCATGCAGGGCCTCACAATTGGACCGTAAGGGAGCTTCGGTGTCCTGGGTCCATTTTATAAAAATTCGGGAAGGTTTTCGCGGAAATGGTGTTTCACGTTAAAGGAGAAATGTTCTTTGCGGGAAGCTGGGCTGGAATGAAGCTGCTGGGAATCATACTGGTGATTGGTTTGCTGTCTGTGCCCCTATGTTACGGGGAGGACGTCTCATGCGCCGGAAAGCGGGAGACCGTGAACCGGCTGGCGGGGACATATCGCCTGGGTCCGTGCCCGGTGTGCGGGAAAAAGGCCTACGAGCCAATAAGCAGGGTGTATGAGGCGAGGCTATTCTATTTTTGCGGCCCCGACTGCGCCTCGAAGTTCGAGAAAGACCCGCTGAAATACCTGGCAAGGATAAAGGACACCCTATAAGGGGGAGCTTGCCCGGCAGTATCTCAGGTCTGACGGGGAAAGAGTAAAGTGATGCAATCGGTTGTTTCATCTTACACGCATAAAATACGGTACCTCAGGATACCTCACTGGGTGAGGATGGAGTTCAGGTGCTTTCACGCTGTGGATCCTTTTTTCGATGTTCACATCAAGGGAAAAGAGCACAGGGTCAAAGGCGGGAATCTCAGTGTAAGGGGCATTTTTTTCGAGTCAGGCGCGTATCTCCCGTTTTCGACCTTCATTTCGGTGAGGATAATTCTTTCGGAGGATTCAGCGCCGTTCGAGTTCGATTGCCGGGTAGTCGAGAGCAGGAAGATGGAGGAGGATCACCGGTACAGGGTCACGGCGGATTTTGTAGCCAGAACGGGAGAAGATACCCTGGAAATCACTTCCTTTGCTAAAAAATATTTCTAAGGAATGTTAACTGAGAAATAGGAGCAGAACAATGAAGGAAATATCGATTATAGGAATGACGGCAGTACTTTCAGCTTTCCTGCTGATTTGCAGTTTCCAGCCGTCTCTTGCGGAGGCCCAGATTGTTGCCAATACTGATTGGCCGATGTTCAGGCATGACTTGCGGCATACCGGCCTGAGCCGGTACGTTGGGTCGCATACGGGCGGCTTCTCGTGGAGCTATAGGACGGGAGGCGATATTTTCTCCTCGCCGGCTATCGGGAGTGACGGAACGGTCTACGTGGGCTCAAATGATTACAGGCTCTACAGTCTTACCTCCACGGGCGCCCTCTCGTGGAGCTACGAGACGGGATTCTATGTTACCTCCTCGCCGACCATCAGGAGTGACGGGGCGGTCTGCGTGGGCTCATATGATAACAGGCTTTACAGCCTCACCTCCACGGGCGCCCTCTCGTGGAGCTACGAGACGGGATCCTATGTTACCTCCTCGCCGGCCATCGGGAGTGACGGGGCGGTCTGCGTGGGCTCGTATGATAACAGGCTTTACAGCCTCACCTCCACGGGCGCCCTCTCTTGGAGCTACGAGACGGGATTCTTTGTTGAATCCTCGCCGGCCATCGGGAGTGACGGGACGGTCTGCGTGGGCTCATGGGATAATAGGCTCTACAGTCTCACCTCCGCGGGCGCCTTCTCGTGGAGCTACGAGACGGGACTCTATGTTGCCTCCTCGCCGGCCATCGGGGATGACGGGGCGGTCTACGTGGGCTCGTATGATAACAGGCTCTACAGTCTCACCTCCGCGGGCGCCCTCTCTTGGAGCTACGAGA
>Ga0222680_1000112_pt1 | contig 36186 bp, 22 predicted proteins | sample AntAcemetage1004_FD_181146 | JGI IMG/M metagenome (GOLD analysis project Ga0222680, IMG submission 181146) | Saline water microbial communities from Ace Lake, Antarctica - #1004 | ecosystem: Environmental > Aquatic > Non-marine Saline and Alkaline > Saline | place: Antarctica: Ace Lake... | reverse complement strand
TACTGTTATCTGTCCAGTCTATACGCAAACCAATGGGTCTTTTTTTGAGCATAGAGGCATCAATAATATAGGCTGCAAGTTTGGATCCGGGAGCCGTGCTGTCAGTACTTTTCACATCAACCACAACGCCGTTTTCATTCGTTGCCACATGGATGTCTGCTCCGCTGCCATTGACGCCGTCTGTTTCATAAACAGGGAAAAATGGCAGATCGACAGGCGGCGCAGTTTCTTTTTTAACCGTGCCTTTTTGAACAGAACGACGCAGCATATGAGATACCACTTCTCCCCGGGCATTATACATTCGCATATCCCCCAGGTCCTTACGGTATATGTGACGGTACAGCTCTTCAGGCACTGTTAGAGAATAAATAGCTTCCGCTCCGGGTGCCTCAACAATAAAGCCGGAGGCAAAATCCTCAGGCTCAGGCACGGGATCTGCAGCAAGGACCATCGAGCTTAAGAAAACCGCTATAAGAATAAAGAAAAACCTCTTCATTGCAGTTCCTCCTGTTTGCGCTGCGGGGGAAGCGGTGAAAAATAACCCACAACAAGAAGCAGCACGCCGACGCCGATAAAGGAGATTATGCGCGCTACCGTGCCTATGTCCGCAAGGTCAACAGTAAACAGTTTGAAAACGACAATCCCCACGAGCCCGGCACCCGTAAACCATACGCGGCGACTTTGTATGCGAACGGCAAACATTACCACCCCAAGGGCTGTTAGAGTCCAAACAATTGATGCTGACGTCTGAAAAATAGCTGAATCCCATATTCTTGAACCGTCAAAAGGTACGCCTACCAAAAAATGTGTCGCACGGGCGATAACAGCATTCAGCCAGATAAAAATACCGGCGGCAAACACACTAAAAAAACGAATCCGGTACGCCGATACCTCTGCCCGGTTTTCAATATACCATCGAGCTATCAGGAGAAATGCTGCAATCTGTGCCATTTCCAGGGGATTAAGTAGCGGCAGATAGCCAAGCGGGGCAGGTCTACCCTCCTGCAGGCAAGCGGCCATGATCCAGGCGGCAAGAAGTCCTGCCAAAATACCCGTACCCACACAGAGATATTCCCGCGTCCAACGCTGTATCGGCCATGCCACACACCGGCCCCAGGCAAACAATCCGGCAGCTATACAGCCCGGAACGACGCACCATGTAACAAACTGCCAGATGTTGCCTTCATGGACAATCAGGTCGATCCAATAAGAAGCCTCGAACGTCAGTATAGCCGTCACAAGCAACAAAGAAATAACGTGAAACAATCCAAGCATCTGTTTCGGCCATGTGCGCTCATACACTCTCAAAAGATAGTAATTAATACCCAGCGAAATGAACCACGCGGCAAGACCCCAGCGGCCAAAGGGATGCTCATAGGAACGGTTCTGTATAAAAGCAGCCGTCGCCAGAAGAGCAAGGGAAGGCAGCAGACCGCCCGGAATAAAAAGACAGTCGCGCCAAGCAAACTTGCGGTTCAGGCTGCTTAAAGCACAGCAACTCAGCGACAAAAACACAAGCGCTGTAAAAATGCCGTGTCCCGAAACTGCGTGTACGTAAATTTCCCTAAGCCCGCCTCCAAACCACCACAGTATCGCCCAAACCATCACGGCAATATGAAGCTGTTTCTCCCAGTGCATAAGCCGTTCCCGATAGACCCCATAACAATAATTCGAAAAAAAGGCCGCAATGCTTAGCATAAGGCAGCCTAAATAAAACGCGTTTACAACAGGCATCGAATTAGAATGATTCGGGATAACACAGATAAGTGCAAACCCAGCGCACAGCTGCAACAACACGCCGAAACTGCGTGCCAGACAGCGACGCTGCCGTAGGCCTATCCAGACCAGCGCCCCGCCTTCAAGAGCCCAGGAACCTGCCGTCCAGAAACTGTCGAAAGCAAAGGGAATGGCCAGGCTTCCGAACACCACGCCAAGGGCAAGAAAAGCTTCCGTCAGCAATCGTAATCCTTCCGCATGCTTCTTCCAGAGAATAACAGCAGTCACGATATAAAACGCAGCAAGGCTGCAAGCACTAAATGCCAGACCATATTCAAAGTCCTTTACCAGAGCGCTTTGCAGACCGAATGCCACCAGGGGAAGCCCGAAAACCAGAGAACCATCGACAATGCCTTTTAACCGGGGAGGCTGGCGCAGGGCAAAAAGGATGGAGATAACAGCGTACATCAGGAAGAAAAGAATAAGAAACGGTTCCGTAGTGGCAAAATACTCCGGGTTGTAATATGAGAATCCCCAGAAAGCGCCAATCACAAACGTAAAAAGAAAACCCGTAAGGTTTAACTCACGCCAAGACTTATACCAAGCCGTACCCAGAACACCAGCATTAAGTAACGCATAATAGGAGAACAGCATCACATGGCTGCCGCCGCCGCTGGAAACAAGCACGGGCGCAAGAAAACCACCGATTGCGCCAAACACGGCAAGTGAGCGGGCATTCTGCAGCACAGCAAGCATGCCGGCAAGAGCCACAATCGCCACCATAAGAACGAGTGCAAGCACCGGGGGTATAAGCGCATACAGCTTTACCGCACTGAAAACGGTAAGATACAGCACGCCAACCGCACCGCCCTGCAGCAAAAGCGCATAGGCTGTTTTTTTAAGCCGCAGGCGCCAGCCAAGCACCAGCAAAACCAGACCACCGGCTGCTACCCCGCACAACCGCAGTTCAATAGGAATCAACCCCCGGCTTGAAACATATTTCAAAAGAAATGCCACGCCGAAAAAAAGAACAATGAGTCCGATGCGCACAACAACATTACCGGTCACAAAAAAATTCTTTATGTACTCCGTAATCTTCTGTCCAAGATCAGTCTCTGTGCCAGATGACTTCACGGCAGCAGCCTGCCATGCAGACGGACGTTCCACCTCAGGAGAAGATTCTATCGGAGCAGCAGGCAGCGACGTATCTTCACAAGTGACTTCATCCTGCACGGCATCACTATGGCTTTCCTGAAACTCCTGCGAAACAGCAGGTGCGTTGTCCTGAACCGCATGCGTTTCCTGCTGTGCACCGGCACCCTTGGGAACCCCTTGCTCCAGCCGGTCTATGCGCCTCTCGATTGCCGAAATTTTTGCCACAAAAAAAGCGATGGCCCCAATGCCGAGAAGCAACACAATCATAGATATTCCCATATCCGCTCACTTTCACTATGGAGAAATTTAGAGTCAACCGGTTATTACAGAGTGGCACTTTTTGTGAGGCACACCCCGAAGGCGGCCCCCAACTGACGGAGCATCCGCAAACATGCAAATATACGCCAGTTTACTTTTAAGTAATCGATAATTTTATGTAAAAACTTTATGTTTTATTCAACAAATTCGCAAGCAAAAAAGGAGGCCTAAAACTTATGCTAGAATCCATCGTAAACACAGAGTGACACCGTGCACTTGCAAAACAAGAACTATTAAAATATACTGTTGAGTCAAGACGCTTAGCAAGCAACATGCTGCAAAGTCGCACGAATCCACTTTCCAGTCTTCACCCAAAGGCAACCTATGAAAAAAATAAGAGCTGTGTTGTTAGAAGATAATGACCTTATAAGAAGTTTAATGAGTACTGTTTTGGAATCCAGGGGTTATGAAGTCTTTAAATTTGCAACACCTGCAATCTGTCCACTGCAAAAAGAACCAGCCTGTAACTGCACTGATAAATCGAGATGTGCAGACATAATACTATCAGATTTAGGAATGCCCTCTGTTTCCGGAATAGAATTTATAAAAAACCAAAAGAGTAAGCACTGCAAAACTCCTTATATCGCAATGATGTCCGGCAACTGGCCAACAGAGGACGTGGCCACTGCAAGAGAGCTTGGGTGTAAAATCTTTAACAAGCCCTTCAATATGTCTGAAATGGAGGAGTGGTTAAATTACATTGAAAAAAATATCGATTTAGATCGTGAATTATCGAATACCATATTTGAAAATTCAGAAAAAAGCTGACAAATCTCTACAATCGGGTCTAAGGTTACGTTTTAGAACGCTGTACTCAAGCGCTATAGAAAAAAACAAAAGGAGGAAGCCATGAAACTCAATGTAAAGGCATTTGCCCTGGCGTGCGCTTTGGTTTGGGGCCTGGGATTATTTCTTCTTACCTGGTGGATAATTGCATTTGATGGCGCAACAGGTGAACCGACGTTAATCGGAAGGCTGTACCGCGGATACAGCATAAGCCCTGTTGGAAGCATTATCGGTTTACTCTGGGCATCTGTAGATGGCTTAATCGGCGGAGCCCTGTTTGCGTGGATCTATAATTTTATTTCCTGCCGTGCAGCAAAATAAAATACTTTTTTTACACTTAGCTGCGCGAGCGGCCGCTATCAAGCTGTTTATGCGTGTTGGCGGGTTCTTCAAGCGCGTTCGGGGAAAATTCAGATTGAGATACCCCTTCAGCCAGCGCAACAAGCCCATCCACAAGAGAGTTCATAGTTGATGAAAGCGCTTGCATACTCTGGGCAGCTGCAGCGGTCTCCTCGGAATTTGCAGCGTTCATCTGTATGCCCTGGTTCAATTCGCTAACCGCCCGGTTGATCTGCTCAATGCCCGAAGACTGCTGACCCGAGGCAAGTGCAATTTCATTGACCAGACCCCCAACTTTGAGAGCCAGCTCCGTCATTTTAATAAACGCCTCATGAGTCGTGGTAGCGATTTCAGCTCCGGCGCGCACGCTTTTGGATGTTTCCTCGATCAGCACCGTGGTATCGCGCACGGCCTCAGCCGCACGGCCGGCAAGATTACGTACTTCATCGGCGACAACGGCAAAGCCCCGGCCACTCTCCCCTGCCCGAGCCGCTTCAACCGCTGCATTCAGCGCCAAAAGATTTGTCTGAAACGCAATTTCATCAATCGTTTTGATAATCTTAAACGTCTCGTCGCTTGCCTGCAGTATCCCGTCCATAGAATTAACCAGCGAGACCATTGAATCATTTGCATCTTTTGAAACCTGGCCGGACTCAACCATGAGACTGTCGGCAAGCCTTGATTTCTCAGCATTTTCACTGGTAATGGCCGACATCTCTTCAAGAGAGGACGATGTTTCCTCAAGCGACGCGGCCTGCTTGGAAGCCGCCTGCGCCAGTTCACCGCTTGACAGGGAAGACTGCTGCGACACGGTATGCACCTGCTGCGAAATCGCATCCATTTCACTAACAGTACTCCTCAGGGGACGAATAAGCCTCCGGGACAACCAAAAACCGCATACAACAGCAATAATAATACTCAGCACCAATAGACCGCTCTGGATATAGGCGCTAGTCATCATTATATTGTGGTAATCCTGCTGTGCCTGCTGCATGGCGCCGGCAAGCTCAGTGTCCGAAAGATCATTGAGCTGCGTAAGGTGGGCCTTCGTTTTTTCATACGTTTCCATCATATCCCGTATGACTGTCTGTTCCTGCGCTTCGGTTTCCGCGATTCTTTTCTCGCTGGTCAAAATAGGGTGCAAAAAAACTTCGTAGTCCATTTGGTTCATATTGTAGTTGAGGATTGCTAACAAGTCCTGTCGCTTATCGGCATCGACCGTCATAAGTTTCCGCACGGTTTTAAAAAACCGGACATGATGCACTGCAAGCTCTTCAAGCGCGCTGTTCAGTACATTATCATCACAGGTAAAGGTCGGGTACCAGCTCCCGAACATGGTCTTTTCGGGAGCAATGTCCTCGGCCCTGACCTCAATCCCGTATTCAACAAAACCCTCAAGCTGCTTCACAATATCGCGCTGTTGAGAAATTGCCTTGTAGAGGAATCCGGGGAGATCATAATGGATGCCGTTATAGTCAAAGCCATACTGAATCCTTTGGCGGTGGGCGTTGATAAGCGCCTCCACCTGTATTACAAACTCAGCCTTGAGATTCTGCAGCTGTTCTGCAATTTCCCTCACTTCGCCAGTAGGCTCAGGCACTGTCATGGAAAGACCAACCTGGCGATACAACACACCTTCAGGGCTCTCTAAAAAGGCGGGGCTTTCCGTTCCCATGGCAAGCATGGCAGTACACATGCCAAATCCAGTGAGAGCATCACGGATGTCCTGTTCTGACTTATCGAGATCACTGTTAGCCAACAAATAGCTTTTGCATGCACTCAGGCTTTTTTCGGAAGAAAGCAAAGCTTCCATGGATAATGTTTTAAGAGGAATTTTCTCCTGCATAAGCGGATTGACAGCACTACTAAGTCTGCCATTCATAGCCATGCCGACAAATGCCGAAAGAATCACCAACACTCCCATAACAATGACGGTGCTCAGAATTTTTTTACCTATGTTGAATTTCATACGTGCAACCCCATTGTCAGCATTCATATACCTCTTGCATAAAACAACAGCCCGCAGCAAAAAAAACTGGAAACTATCTCGGAGGGCAATAAACTTTAATTAAAATACAAAAAACTCTGAATACATGTCAATAACTAAAATCGACTACACTATCGATAAAAAACTTTCAGGGTTGCTATGACGGATGATACCACATTCCTCAGAAGACTGTATCGAGGATACAATGTAAGCCCTGTTAGCAACAATATCGGTGTAGAAATCCGGGAATGGCTTAATAGGCGGGGCTGTGTTCACATGGATTTATAATTTTATCGCATGCCGCACAATAAAATAGAAATTTCATTCCTTTAAAATTCGCTGTGCGGGCTGCCACTATCGAGTTGCCTTTGAACGTCAGATGGATCTTCAAGCGCGTCCGGGGATGACTCTGCTTTCGATTCCCCTTCAGCCAGCGCGACAAGTCCATCCACAAGAGAGTTCATGGTTGATGAAAGCGCACTCATGCTCTGGGCCGCTGCCGCTGACTCCTCGGAATTTGCCGCGTTCATCTGTACGCCTTGATTCATTTCACCGACCGCCCGGTTGATCTGCTCAATGCCCGCGGACTGCTGGCCAGAGGCAGCGGCAATTTCATTAACCAGGCCCCCAACCTTAAGCGCCAGCTCCGTCATTTTAATAAACGCCTCATGAGTCGTAGCGGCAATTTCAGCTCCGGTACGCACTCTTTTTGAGGTTTGCTCAATCAACTCCGTGGTATGCCGCACGGCCTCAGCCGCGCGGCCCGCAAGATTACGTACTTCATCGGCGACAACGGCAAACCCCCGGCCGCTCTCCCCTGCCCGGGCCGCTTCGACCGCTGCGTTCAAAGCCAGCAAGTTGGTTTGAAACGCGATCTCATCAATCGTTTTAATAATCTTAAACGTCTCGTCGCTTGCCTGCAGTATCTCATCCATGGAATTGACCAGCGAGACCATTGAATCCTTGGCATCTTGCGAAACTTGGCCGGACTCAGCCATGAGACTATCTGCAAGCCTTGATTTCTCGGCATTTTCACTTGTAATGGCCGACATTTCTTCAAGAGAGGACGATGTTTCCTCTAGGGCTGCGGCCTGCTCGGAAGCGCCCTGCGCCAATTCACTGCTTGACAGGGACGACTGCTCCGACACAGTATGCACCTGACGGGCAATTCCATCCATTTCACTGATGGTCTTTTTCAAGGGCCGAATAAGCGAACGGGATAGCAAGACGCCGCATAAAAGCGCAACAATAAGACTCGCTGCCAGCATGCTGGTCTGGGTAATGCCGGAAGACATCAATATTCCACGAACATCCTGCTGGCTCTTCTGTATGGCGCCTGCAAGCTGATCATCAGCAAATGCATTGAGTCGCTGAAGCTGAGCGGATATTTTTGCATACGTTGCCATCAGTTCCTGTATGGCCGCCTGTTCCTGCGCTTCAGTTTCCTCGATTCTTGCCTCACTGGCCAAAATAGGATGCAAAACCTCATAGTCTATTTGGTTCATAATACGCAGGATAATTGCAAACTGGTCCTGTCGCTTATCGGCATCAACCGCGATGAGTTTCCGCACGGTTTTAAAAAACCTGTCATGGTGCACTGCCACACCTTCAAGCGCTCCGACCAGATCATTATCCTCACATGTAAAGGTGGGGTACCAGCTCCCGAACATGGTTTTTTCAGGAGCAAGGTCATCCGCCATAACCTCAACCCCGTATTCAACAAAACCCTCAAGCTGCTTTACAATGTCGCGCTGCTTGGAGATTGCTTTGTAGAGGAATCCGGGAACATCATAACGGATGCCGTTATGTTCAAAGCTATACTGAATCCTTTGGCGGTGGGCGTTGATAAGCGCCTCCGCCTGTATTACAAACTCAGCCTTGAGATTCTGCAGCTGTTCTGCAATTTCCCTCACTTCGCCGGTAGGTGCTGCCAATTTTATGGAAAGACTCACCTGGCGATACAACGCACCTTCAGGGCTTTCTAAGAAGGCGAGGGTTTCTGTTCCCATGGTAAGCATAGCAGTCCACATGCCAAGCCCGCTAAGGGCATTGCGAATATCCTGTTCGGCCTTATCGAGATCATTTCTGGTAAACAAATAGTTTCTGCAGGCACTCTGGCTTTTTTCGGCAACAAGCAAAGCTTCCATGGATACTGTTTTAAGAGGAATGTTTTCCTGCAGCACCGGGTCGCTGGTACGGGCGATCTGAATGTTCGTAATCATACCGGCACATGCTGCAATAAACACAAGTATTGCTAAAACAAGAATGCTGCCCAGAATTTTTTTACCAATATTAAGTTTCATATATAACCCTTTTTTGTTGTCTTTTAAAATTATACATGCATGAAACGGTAAATAAAGATAAAGATTTTCGATTTAAAAACTTTTAGATTAAATAGAATACGACTATAATCGTAAAAAATTAGTCTTAAAAATTTTTATTACTCTAAAATCATTTAAAATTGTAGCCTTAATAATAATAAATGTCAAGAGTAAACCCGGATTATGCTGGCGGCAGAGAACGATTGAATCAAAATCGGTGCCTCTGCAGAAGAGAGAGAGGGGGGGACATAATTAAACAGCCGACAATGAAAAAATTCTCATTGCCGGCTGTTTAAAAACTATTTTCACGTGCTGCCTTTGAACTGATCCACAGCCTCAAAGTGCCTGCATAAATACGACAAGATCGTTCTTTTCCTGATCTGAAAGCTTCAGACCCTGAATCATATTAAAAAATTCAACCACATCGTCAAGGGTGAGCAGCCTGCCGTCATGCAGATACGGCGGTGACTCCTTGATACCCCGCAGGGGGAACGTTTTGATGGGGCCATCTGCCGAGGCCATGCGACCGTTGATCATCTGAGGTTTAAAAAACCGCTCGGTCTTAAGATCGTGCATGGTGTTATCAGTATAATAGGGTGCCGGATGGCAGACAGCACACTTGGCCTTGCCCATGAAAATCTCCTGACCGCGCATTTCCTGCTCAGTGGCGTGCGCCGAATCAAGTGTGCCGTAAATGTCCAGCTTTTCCGCTGGTGGAAAACCAAGGATGTCCTGAAACTCAGCCATGAAATGCACCTGGCTGCCGCGCTCCAAAACATTCACTCCCTTTTTCGCAGCAATCACATGGTCACCGTCGAAATAGGCTGCACGCTGCTCGAACTCGGTAAAGTCCTCAATAGATTTAAGCGCACGCTGCGAGCCGAATAGCCGCTGCACGTTCACGCCCCGAAGGCTGGGGGTATCAAGACGGTGGCGAAATTCCTGCGGACGGATATCGCCAACAAGATGCGTGGTGCCGTTGGTATGGCCGTTCACATGACAATCAAAACAGGTAACACCCAGACTTGGCCTTTCAGAGCGCCGGTCATCGGTGGTATTGAACTGCTGCTGGGGAAAGGGCGTTACCAGTAGACGCAGACCTTCAAGCTGCTTGGGATTCAGAATACCGTCAAAAATTTCAAAATAATTATCCGTTGTTACCACCTTACCCTGTGACACGTCTCCAAGATCAGTTCGGGTATTCAAAAAAATTGCAGGCGGATACTCAGCCAAAAAATGATCAGGTAGGTCAAAATCAAGATCAAAGCGCGTCAGGTCGCGGTCGGTTTGCTTTTTTATCTCGTTAATATGAAACTTGGGGAACACCATGCCGCCTTCAGGATGATTGGGATGCGGCAAGGGCAAAAACCCTTTTGGAAAAACGCCCTGTTTTTTAATATCCGCAGGGCTCATGGAAGCAAGCTTTTCCCAGCTCATGCCCTTTGAAAGCTTAACCCGAACACCATCCTGCACGGCCTTGCCGCGCGTCATGATCACGCCCTGTGCCGAAGCGTCTTTCAAGTCATAGCGTTCCTCCAAAAGGCGTGCATGCTTTTTCATAACAGCCGCTTTGTCAGCCTTCATCATCGCCATTGTATCGGCAAACGGCTTGGTAATTTTGACAGGCGAATAACTTGTGGCTTTTTCGCCGCCGGCATGAACAACGCAAGTAAAGGCACCCAGACACAGCAGCGCAAGACCAAAAAAAGAGGATTTTGCTTTCATGACTGTAACTCCTTTCCTAAAAGGGTTTAACTTACATAAAAGTTTCAACAGTTTTTTTCAGCGCATACCCTCCCCCCTTGATATGTCGCCCATGTAAAAAGAAACAGTGCGTTGGATAGTAAAATGAAGATACCTATATATAGGAGTATAGGCAGAGGATCATTCAATTCAAGGGATAAAACTAAAAAAAATACAGGACGCCGGCAAAAGTTTACCGGATATACAGCTTGAATATTCGGATATGCAAGGACTAAAGGGCCGAAGAATCATCACAGGGGAAAAGTACGGATACGAGAGAGCAGTTTCAACCATCACCCCTAAGGCCGGTCCGAAATCCGGCATGACCAATGGCAACGTCCACCTGCCGTCCAGAGCGAAGAGAGTCTTAAATCAACATCAGGCGTCTGAGCCTCGAAAGCGGCAGGCAGCCAGGATGAAGTCCTTAAACAGGGGATGCGCATTCATGGGCCGGGACTTGAACTCGGGATGGAACTGACACCCCAAAAACCACGGATGATCAGGAGCCTCGATGATTTCGACCAGGTTCGATTCGGGGTTGCGACCGCTGATAATAAGTCCCTGTTCAGACAGTGTGTCTTCAAAGGCAGGATTGAATTCGTAGCGATGCCGATGCCGCTCGGAGATTTCCTCGGCCCCGTAGGCCCGGTGGGCATGGGTTTCCGGCGAAAGATTACAGCGGTAGGCACCCAGACGCATGGTTCCACCCTTGCGGGTAATAGCCTCCTGACCGGGGAGAAATTCAATCACCGGATGCGCGGTTTCAGATTCGAATTCCGTGCTGTTCGCACCCTCTAAAGCGCACATATTGCGGGCATACTCAATCACGGCTAACTGCATACCAAGACAAATACCGAAGAATGGAATATTGTTCTCACGGGCATAGGAGATGGCCCGAATTTTTCCCTCAATACCGCGCTCCCCGAACCCACCAGGAATAAGCACGCCGTGTATGCCTTTAAAATGAACCTCAAGGCCGTCATCCTGCATCAAGGCATCGGCATCAATATAGACCAGATTCACCCGCGTATTATTGGCAAGCCCGGCGTGTTCCAAAGCCTCGTTGAGACTCTTGTAGGAGTCAGTAAGCTTGATATACTTACCCACCACGGCAATATTCACCTCGGTAGTGCGGGCCTCCGCCTTTTCCACGAGCTGTTCCCAAGCCTGCATCATAGGCTCGCGCGTCCACATGTTAAGATGTTCAATAATGCGCTCATCAAGCCCTTCACGGTGAAATTCGACCGGAACCTGATAGATGTTCTTTACATCCACCGCGCTAATGACCGCCTCTTTAGGCACATTGCAGAACAGCGAAATTTTTTCCTTCATATCGTTTGAAAGCCGTTGTTCGCCCCTGCACAGCAGAATCTGCGGTTGAATACCGATTGCGCGCAGTTCCCTGACCGAATGCTGAGTGGGCTTTGTCTTGAGTTCGCCGGCCGTGGCGATATAAGGAACCAGGGTCAGGTGAATATAAAGAACATCGGATTTCTCTTGGTCAAAACCGAACTGGCGAATAGCCTCAAGAAACGGCAGGGATTCAATATCGCCCACGGTCCCACCAATCTCAACAATCGCAATGTCATAACCCTCGGCGGCTGCAACAACACGCCGCTTGATTTCATCAGTGATATGCGGAATGACCTGAATGGTCTTGCCCAGATAGTCGCCCTCGCGTTCCCTGCGGATAACCGTGTCATACACCCTGCCAGTGGTAAAATTGTTAAGCTGGCTCAGCGTAGCGTTAGTAAAGCGTTCATAGTGGCCCAGATCCAGATCGGTCTCGGCACCGTCATCGGTAACAAAAACCTCACCATGCTGGAATGGGCTCATAGTGCCGGGATCAATATTGATATAAGGATCGAGCTTCATCAGGGTAACCCGCATACCACGCGCCTCCATGATGGCACCGATGGATGCGGCTGCCAGGCCTTTGCCCAGAGACGAAAGAACGCCGCCGGTAATGAAGATATACTTGGTGTTTTTGTTGCTTGTCTCCATGAAAGCCCTCTCCTGTAGTGTGATCAGCCTCAAACAGGCTTTTGAAAAACATCTGTCTGCTGCGGTGCGCTACGCCGGCGTACACAAAAATACGCCTCATCCCTCATGATATCACGCGCCGTGCGTCCAGACATTTTTGAACAGCCTGTTAATAATCCCCAAGCTATGCCCGCGGGTGATAATCCTGCAAAGCAGCGACCTGCAGCTCATCGGCCATCAAAGCCTTGATGGCTTCAACGCTCGCCCGCGCCGCTGAAATAGTTGTTACATAGGGCAGGCCGTACCTCACGGCACTCTGGCGGATATGGTATGACTCCTCGGATGATCTCCTGCCGATACCCGTATTGATGATCATCTGAATACCGCTATTCTTGATATGATCAACCACGTTGGGTCTGCCTTCGCTCATCTTGAGCACCGGCTCAGCCGCGATACCGGCAGCATTCAGATGCGCGGCCGTACCAGCCGTAGCAAGAATGGTAAATCCCATTTCAGTAAAGGATCGGGCCGTATCAATAATTTTATCTTTGTGAACGTCATGCACGCTGATAAACACGGTTCCCTCAACAGGCAGGCCTGAGCCTGCCGCCAACTGCGCCTTGGCAAAAGCCGCTCCGAAAGCCCTGTCAATTCCCATAACCTCACCGGTTGATTTCATCTCGGGCCCCAGACTCACGTCAACACCCGGAAAACGCTGAAAAGGAAACACGGCTTCCTTAACCGAGATATGCTGAGGGACGATATGATCCGTGAAACCCTGTTCTTTCAGGCTGTGACCCATCATGACCCGGGTGGCGATCTGGGCCATGGGTTTTCCAATGGCCTTGCTCACAAACGGCGCGGTCCGGGATGCCCGGGGATTAACCTCCAGCACATAGAGTTCATTATCCTTAACAGCATACTGAATGTTCATCAGGCCCACAACGCCCAGCTCTTCGGCGATCATGCGCGTCTGCAAAGTGATACGCTCGATCATATCCGCAGAAAGCGACATAGGCGGCAGCACGCAGGCGCTGTCTCCTGAGTGAATGCCGGCCTCCTCAATGTGTTCCATGATCCCGCCGATAACGGTCAAGATGCCGTCCGAGACCGCATCAACATCAACCTCCAGCGCATCCTCCAAAAAACGGTCTATCAGCACGGCATTGCCGGGAAACAGTTTAAAAACCCCGACAATAAAATCCCTGAGAACATTCTCATCATAAATAATCTCCATGGACCTGCCGCCCAGAACATAGGACGGCCGCACGAGCACCGGGTATCCAATACGGCCTGCAGCCTGCACCGCCGCGTCAACCGTCAATACGATATCATTTTCGGGCTGCTTGAGATCAAGCTTATTGACAATCTCCTGAAAACGTTCCCGATCTTCGGCCCGATCAATGGCTTCCGGCGAAGTGCCGAGAATGGGCACGCCCGCTTTCGACAGCCCTGCGGCCAGGCTCAGGGGGGTCTGGCCACCGAACTGCACGATCACGCCTTCAGGCTTTTCAACCTCAATAACATTCAGCACATCCTCCAGAGTCAGCGGCTCAAAATACAACCGGTCGGACACATCGTAATCCGTGCTCACGGTCTCAGGATTGGAGTTGATCATAATGCTTTCATAGCCCATATCCCGCAGTGCAAATGAGGCGTGCACGCAGCAGTAATCAAACTCGATACCCTGACCGATCCTGTTGGGTCCGCCGCCGATGATCACAACTTTTTTCTTGTCCGATGAACCGGCCTCATTCTCGGTTTCATACGTGGAATAGTAATACGGCGTATAGGCCTCAAACTCAGCGGCACAGGTATCAACCAGCTTATACACGGGTACAATATTTTCACGAAGGCGCAGGTTGCGCACCGCATCCTCATCCATGTCCCACAGCTCCGCCACGGTTCGATCCGAAAAACCCAAACGCTTGGCCTCTTCAAGCAGATCACGATCACCGACGTCGTTTTTGAGTGCTCCCTCAAACTCAACCAATTCTCGAATATGGTGCAGAAACCAGGGATCAATCATGGTTAGGTTCTGAATTTCCTCAAGGCTCATTGAGTGTCTGAAGGCCTCCGCCAGCCAGTAAAGCCGATTTGAATTAGGCTTGCTGAGCTTGGAAACAATCTGAGTATGATTACTCTCCTCACCGGATTCAAGCGAACCATACAGTCCGGAACGACCGGTCTCAAGGGAACGCACAGCCTTATTCAGCGCCTGCTTGAAGGTACGGCCAATGGCCATGGCCTCTCCCACGGATTTCATCGACGTTGTAAGCAGGTCCTCGGTGTCAGGGAACTTTTCAAATGTCCAGCGCGGGATCTTCACAACACAGTAGTCGATCGTAGGCTCAAACGATGCATAGGTTTCCCGAGTGATATCATTAGGAATCTCATCCAGAGTGTACCCAACAGCCAGCTTTGCCGCAATCTTGGCAATCGGAAACCCGGTGGCCTTGGAAGCCAGGGCGCTTGAGCGCGAAACCCGGGGGTTCATCTCAATAACCGTCAGCTCGCCATTTGCGGGATTAACCGCGAACTGTACATTGGAACCGCCTGTCTCCACGCCGATCTCGCGCATAACGGCTACGGCCGCGTTACGCAGATTCTGGTATTCAACGTCGGAGAGCGTCTGGGCAGGAGCAACGGTTATGGAATCGCCGGTATGCACGCCCATAGGGTCAATATTTTCAATTGAACAGATAATAACAACATTGTCGGCCTTGTCCCGCATGACCTCAAGTTCGTATTCCTTCCAGCCGATTACGGACTCCTCCAGCATAACCTCGTCTATCATGCTAGCATCAATACCCGACTGTGCAATGAGCTCAAGATCTTCGGGGTTGTAGGCAATGCCGCCGCCGATGCCGCCCAGGGTAAACGACGGTCGAACGATAATCGGATAGCCAAGCTCTTTGGCTGCAGCCCAAACCTCATCCATAGTCCGGGCAAATCCGCTTTTGGGAACCTTCAAGCCGATTTTCTCCATGGCACGCGCAAACAGTTCGCGGTCCTCGGCCTTATGAATAACCTCCGGTGTGGCGCCAATCATTTCAACATTGAAGCGCTCAAGCACTCCCATCTCATGGACCTTAATCGACACGTTCAATCCGGTCTGACCGCCAAGCGTGGGCAAAATCGCATCAGGGCGCTCAAGCTCGATAATGCGGGCTATAAACTCCGGGGTGATGGGCTCGATATAGGTTCTGTCCGCGAACTCCGGATCCGTCATGATGGTGGCGGGATTGGAGTTTATCAATACAACCTCGTAGCCCTCCTCTTTCAGGGCCTTACAGGCCTGCACCCCGGAATAATCGAACTCGCAGGCCTGCGAAATCTGAATGGGCCCGGACCCGACAATAAGTATTTTCTTTAAGTCTTCCCTTCGCGGCATGTTTTCTCCTTGTGTTTCGCACGCGTATTACGCTTCACTGCACGCTTAGCGTCTGCCCTGCACAAGCCCCTTCAGGACCTATGCGGATCAGTCTGTCTGCAGGTCTGTGCCGAAGCGCTCAAAAATAACATTTTTAATCGTTTCCACATCCTCGCCAAGCAGCTCACCGATGGACAGCTCGGCAATATAGCGTTCATCCCAGGCGACATTATACTCGTCAATCAGGTTGCGGATGTCGGTATACTTTTCTCCCAAAATTTCTTTTTTGTGATTACCATCAATATCCGCCAGATAATCAACATGCAGCAACAGCAGATGCTCAACCGCGTGCACAGCATTCAGCAAGGGAACAATAATGATGGGCGCGTGGTCCGACTTGCCCTGCCCGGCATATACATCACCGGTTCGCACGATGGTACTTTTAGTGCCCTTGAGCGGCCCGATACGATCAAAACGCGACTTGAGCCCTTCGGCAATGCCCCGCTTGTTGGTGACCCTGATGGTGGATCCCTCGGTGGGACGCCCCTGTTCGTCCAGACCCCTGACCGTGTACAGAGTTGAACCCCTGACGCCCGAGATCGCCTCCTGCAAGCGCTTGAGCACCAGGCCGTCCTTTGCGGGAATATTCGCAACCGTAAAGGACATTTCCTCGATCAGATCGAAAATAGGCCCATGGGGAGCCTCAACCTTCCTGCTTGTTCCCACAGTGACGGTCTTAGCCTGATGGCGGATTGCGTCAATAGGCCGGGCAAGCTCGTCTATGGCCCGGCCCAGGCACGCATCCAGCTCATCCAGCGGTGAAACGCCTGAGCGATTATCTCCCGGTTCGCTCCAGAAGTCTTCAATCGGCAGCTTGCCCACGGCGTACTTCAGCATCAGGGTGATGTCGGTGGCTGTCTCCACATGCATGGAGGCAAGCCGGCGTGAGCGCCGCCAACCATGAAACACCGATGAGAACTCATCCACCAATCGATGCAGATTCAAATCGCTGATGCTCTCGTAAACCGAAAATTTTCGACTGTCCTGAGAGAACATCAGCTCGGACAGGCTCGCACGGAAACTCTTGAAAACCGTGGCCTGTTCATCCAGGCTGCAGGCCGCATAGTATCCCCATAGATGGCCAGCCAGAGTATTGAGAATAACAGAAACCGGAAAAGAGGACGCGGGAACATGGATAACGCCGTGCGCTATGTTCTTAAAACGCTTTTCACCTTCATCGGCAATGACCACCACGCTGGACGCATGGGCATGAAATATGGCCACATCCTTGACAATATCCTCCTGCACCACCTCGGGGCTCCCGGCCGCGCATACCAGTATCAGGGGTTCCGCGGACAAATCGATGTGCTTCTTATCCTCAATAACATCGGTAGATATGGTCCTGTAGCACAGCTCGCTGAGTTTAATCCTGATCTCGTCGGACGCAACCTTATTGGCCCCGCTGCCAACTATGGCCCAATATTTTTTTGTGCACGCCAGTTTCCAGGCCGAATCACGAATAGCATCCCGGGTAGCAAACACCTTGCACATGAGTTCAGGCGCCTGTTCAAGCAGCTTGATCTCCCGGTAAATACTGTCCCGCGACAATGTGTTGAGCAAACGGGCCATAAACAGCGCCAGAATAAAGCCGGCTGTGATCTGCGAATAAAAGGCCTTGGTTGAGGCCACCGACATCTCGATATCACGGCCATCACTGGTATAAAAAACACCGTCGACTTTAGTGGTAATGTCGGACTGCCTACGATTGACAATAGCAATAAGACTGGCACCCCGCTCCCGGGCCATGGATACCGCACGGTTCGTATCCGTTGTCGTGCCTGACTGGGTTATAGCAATGACCAGACAGCTAGACATGTCCTCCTCAAGGCAAAAACCGCTCAAATCGGTGGCTTTGATAGCCTGCACGGATATGGGCGTACCGCGCATATACACGGCAAGCGCCTCAGCGGTCGCGCCGCCGGCAATGGCAGCCGTACCCTGCCCCACTACGTATATACGCGTTATTGTACCTGACGCGAGCGCATCCCTGATTTTTGCGGGCACCACATCTTCATCCAGATTGAAAACAACCTCGTTGCCTGCGGCGACGCGATACCTGCCGCGCATAGTTTTACGCACCGACTGCGGTGCTTCCATAATCTCCTTAATGAAATAATGCGAATTCTCACCACGCTCGATATCGCGGGTAGTAATCTCAGCGCGCTGAATATCGTGCTGCTCAAGCTCCAGAGGAAAACCGTCATAGTACATGGCCTCAATGCCATCAAGACCCGTGCCGGCATCATTGCGCAACATGAAAATCTGACCCCGGGTGCGGACATCACCAGTGATGCGCTCCTTTTCACCATCCATTTTAATGAACAGCGGGGTTTCCTCAACCAAGCCGTATATTTCTGAAGAAAACAAATACTGGTTGTCACACAAGCCCACATAAATAGATTGCCCGCTGCCACGCTGCGCCAGAAAAACCCTGCCCGGCTCAAGATTGCTCTGCATGGCAATGGCATGCGATCCACCAAAATCACACAGGGCCTTTCTAAAGGCTTCTTTCAGGTCATGGCCTTCGAGCAGGTAACGTTCAATGATTAACGGGATAATCTTGGTGTCCGTGGTAACCTGACTGTCTATCAGGCAGCCCCGGGCGGCCATGTCCTGCTTGAGTCCGGGATAATTATCTATATCGCCATTGAGAGCAACGTTAATGCTCCAGAACCCGCTGCCGTAAAAAGGATAATTTTTTAAGCCGCCCACAGACCGGGAGCCAGCGGTATCAGAAGCAACGCTGAACGCGTTCACCGGGTGACAGTTGGCCTCGCTGATAGCGCCCATCGATGCCCAGCGGGTATGCGCCAGGTACATCTGAGAATACAGGGCATGTTCCATGAGAAGGACAAACACCGGATCGGTCTGAATGGCATAGCGCAGGCTGCGGGTATTATCGCCGAGATCTCCGGTAGCCCGGGCTGTTTTATAAGTAAAGATGATCGAATCAGTTCCCAGACTGATCCCGAGGTGCCGGGTGTCCCCGGCAGAGCAGCGCTGTGAAAAATCATCCTGTAAACCAGCACTCTCTATCGCTTCCATAACCTCGCGCAGTCCGGCTGCATCCGCAAAACCAAAGGCCGCCTGCAACCCGCAGGAATCCCTGCCGCGCACCTCAAGCCTGTCAAGCGCATTGAGCGTGCGATTGAGACGCAAATATTTTTCAAACACCACAGCGCTGATCTCTTCACAATTACCGGCAAGCCCAGCAATCCGATCGACATTTCCCAGCACGTCCTGCCGCAAGGCCCAGGCAATATCCTTAAATGCAATCAAAGAACGAGTAAGAATTTCAAGATCGTGGGTGGAAAATAAAGCGGCCTTTTCCTCCAGCAGAATTTCCTCCTGCTGCGCAAAAGAAGCCATGTCAGCACACAAACTGCCAAGCAAATCCAGCGAAGTACCGCGCGTAAACATCCACAAACGGCTCGGGTTCTGCTTCAGTGCATAGAGTTCACTGTCAAGACGGGTAATCGAATCCGGGTCGAGATACTCCTGCGGTGAAAGTGTACCACCGAGTACATCGTTCAGGTGCCGAACACGGATCTTCTCCCAGTACCCGGACAGCAACACCTGATCATTAGACGGCGCGGCCGACTGGGAGCCCCTGATCACCAGGATCCCCGCAAGACCGCAACAAAGAATATTGATTCGGCACGGAAATACTACAATCGAGCGATCCGGCAGACCGGCCGGATCGCGACCGATATAGATTTTCCAGGAAAGGGCCGTGCGCAGCCATGAGCGAAACAGTGCATTCATGCGAAGCATTTCCGTTCTATGGTTCGTGTTAGTAGTACAACGCGCCGTCAGGCTACGCCGCCTTGAAACGCCGCGAGCGCATCAGGGCAAGAAACTCCTCAAACAGGTATTGCGAATCATGCGGCCCGGGCGCAGCTTCCGGATGATACTGAACGCTGAAAGCCAACCGGGACGGATATCTGATTCCTTCAAGAGTGTTATCGTTAAGATTAATATGCGTAACCTCTGCGTCAGCGGGCAGGGTCTCCCGCAGCACGTGAAATCCATGGTTCTGGGATGTAATCTCAACGCGACCGCTGAGAAGATTCTTAACCGGCTGATTAACCCCGTGATGTCCAAATTTAAGTTTGGCTGTTTGTGCACCGGCAGCCTGAGCAAGCAGTTGATTGCCAAGGCAGATTCCAAATACAGGCACCTCCCCCAAAAGACCCCTAACCGTTTCAACCTCATTGGTCAGAGGCGCAGGGTCACCGGGTCCATTTGACAGCAGCACGCCGTCAGGGTTCAAAGCAATGATATCGGCAGAACTGAACCGCGAAGGGATGACCACAACCTCGCAGCCCAGATGCTCCAGGCTTCTGAGGATATTGTGTTTGACACCGCAGTCCAAAACCACCACCCGAAGACCAGTATGCACCGGACGCAGTACTCCGGCAGGTACAAGCGTATTGTTCTTCCACAGCAGCAACTCCCGGCCGGTTACCCTACACACAAGATCCCGGCCCACAAGACCGGGGTAGGCGCGAAGCTTTTCCTTAAGCTCAGAGATGTTAGCTGGCTCAACGGCTATAATACCCCGCATGGCACCCTGGGTGCGTATTCGGCGAGTCAACGCGCGGGTGTCGATGCCTTCAATACCTATTTTGCCATGATCTTCCAGATAGCGGGCAAGGCTGCGGCTGGAGCGATAATTACTGGGCCACTGCTGGTATTCCCTGACAATGATCCCCTCAAGGTGGATTGAGCGCGACTCCATATCCTCGTCATTGATACCGTAGCTGCCGATCAGGGGATAGGTCATGACCAGAATCTGCTCACTGTATGAGGGATCGGTAAGCACTTCCTGATAACCCGCCATGGCAGTGTTAAAAACAACTTCACCACAGGCGTGAGCCTGACCCGCGAACGCAGAACCCCGGAATACGGAACCGTCTTCAAGAACAGCTACTGCGGGGCGTTTTTTTTCTACTGCCATTCTTTTAAACTCCATTATGTGGTCGTATATTCAAACCGAAACCGGCCCATTCACGCTTTCCGGGTCGTTGTCCCTAATGGCATTTCAGGGATTATATGTACATGATTTTGGTGTTCCATGAACTGGGCAGCTGTCAGCGCGCAGGCCATCAAACTAATTAAGCGCCGTGCCCGAATCTCTCACAGGCATTGTCTACTTTTTCAGACTATTTTTCAAGAATAAATACTTTGTTTAAACCAGTCCGGAACATTAATAAACCGAAACCGGCACAAACCGGCTATTCAATAGGATCATTCTCCCTCAGTGCCCATATGCCGCAGGGACTTGCCCCTGCACAAAATCCACACCCGATGCATTTCTCCGGATCTGCTATGATATCAAGCGAAAAGCATGCCATCACAAAACGAACGCTATTTTTTTAGCCGTTACGGAGTTTTGTTACAAATAATACAAGGTATTATGGGTTGTTAAATACAAACAGGTAATAGCAAAGCTAATGGGACAGCGAGGACATTCGAGGAAAAATTAAACAAAAATGTTGTATTGGCATTATGTGGTTCAAATTTGTTCTAAATTTTTCAAGGCCTGGACTTGAAACGCTCAACATCAATGCCGTATTTTTCAACCTTGTACTGAACAATACGTTTGGTAGTGCCCAGCATGCGCGCCGCCTTGCTCTGGTTGCCCCCGGCATCCTTAAGGGCATCAACAATCAGGGAGCGCTCATAGGTATTGATAAGACTGGAAAGCGTGCCCTGTTTCTTGCCTTGCGACACGTTCACCTTCATCTGCAGAGAGGGCGGCAGGTGCACACTTTCAATGGTATCACTGTCAGCCAGCAGTGCGGCCCGCTCAATACAGTTTTCAAGCTCCCGGACATTGCCAGGCCAGTGATGGGCAAGCAGCAGGTCTATAGCGGAAGTCGCAATCCGCTTGATGTTCTTCTTGAGCTGGGTAGCATATTTAACTACAAAAAAATCCGCCAGCAAAATTATATCGCTGCCGCGCTCCCGCAGGGGCGGCATGTAAACGGGAAATACGTTGAGCCGGTAGTATAGATCCGGGCGGAATTTTCCGGAAGACGAATCCTGCTCCAGATTGCGGTTTGTAGCCACGATGATACGCACGTTAACCTTGACCATGCGGGAAGTACCCAGGGGCTGAAACTGACGCTCCTGAATGACCCGCAAAAGTTTGCCTTGGGCAAGCGGGGAAAGCTCCCCCACCTCATCAAGAAAAATCGTGCCGCCGTCGGCCTCCTCGAACCGACCTTTCCTACGCTGATGGGCCCCGGTAAAAGCGCCTTTTTCATGACCAAAAAGCTCGCTCTCGATCAACGTATCCGGCATGGCCGCGCAATTAACCTCAACAAACGCTTTCGCGACCCGGGAAGAATTGCGGTGAATTGCACGTGCCACCAGCTCCTTACCAGTACCGGTCTCACCATAAATAAGCACGGTGGCATTTGAATCGGCCACCTGGAAAATCTGGCCGAAGATCTCCTTCATCTCCTTGGAGTTTCCCACTATGTCCGTAGACGGACGCTGGCTCCGGCCGAGCATATTTTTCAGCCGCCGATTTTCCTCCTCAACCGCCCGCATATGTACAGCTTGGGCAATCAGGTTTGCCACCTCGGAAAGAAACCGAATATCATCATCCTGGCAGTCAACAGCCCGAATGACCTTATCAGCCGAAAGCACGCCGACGACACGGCTGTCGTATATAATGGGAACACAGATAAATGAAAGCTCTGAGCGATCCAGATTGCGCCGGGCCCCGGTACGATCGAGAAAATGCTCCTCCGTGCCCAAATCCCGGACGATCATGGGCTTACCGGTCTGAGCCACCTTGCCGGTAATACCCTCACCCGGCTTATAAGTGATATCGAGCCCTTCAATATCAACCCCGTGCGCCAAATCAAGGATCGCCTCGCCCGAGTCCCGGTCCAGGATTGAAATCATACCGCGACCCATGCCGGTTTGTTCACTCAGAACCTGAAGGGTCTCTTCCAGCTGCTCCCGAAAATCCTGCGGCGCTGTAAAAATCCGGGCAAGGTTATACAGAACCGCAAGTTCATCATAGGCAAATCGTTTCATACACACCTTTCCGAGCGCGAGCAGATACACTGCTGCTTGACCACGTCAGCAATAATGCGCACGCCGTATCGGCGCACATCATAGACCTTAACGATGTGCGCGAATGCTCCAGTGCAGACCGGGCAACAATGGACTGCCCAACCGCAATAGTAACAATATCATACTACAAAACCAAAACAGAATAATATTATTACATTGATCGCACAACCCCTCTGTGTATGCGCCTGTGTTCCGAGATCGGCATAGGGAGCAGTCAATATGACCGCACCCCTGATACACCGGCCGGCATGCAGGTCCTTCACCGGGCGGTTCGAGAAGTTAATGTCACGAGAGACGGGGCACTCCGAAACGGTCGAAGTATGCAAGGATAAGCACACGATTGATGTCGCCATTACTATTGCACCACTATCGGCGCAAGTTTGCCGCTACGCGTCTGGCTGCGTCTTCTGCAGCCTTCAGCTTCAGCAGTTCCCGGTATATAGTATCTTGCCTCTTTTCCAATGCTTGAACTGAATTGCCCGTAGTCGACATCGCAGGCCTGATTCTGAAATCCTCTTCCATTCAAATCGGGGCGTTCAGTATGCTTGCATTGCATTTCACAATCTGTTATAAATCCCCTCAACGCATGCGTAACAAAGACAACTGCTATAACAATAGTGTGGATAAATCATTTTTTCATTCACTATACTAAACTAGTTTAATTTAAACCTATAGCACTCGGATAAGACGCCAGAAACAGCGCCTTTGAGTATATAGAAACGTATTACAATCAGGCCAGGTTACATTCAACGCTCAACTACTTTTCTCCAGTTCAGATTGAGCAACACTGGACCGATACTAAAGCAGCCTAACCCCGTGTCCATTTTTTCGAGTGAAGACCATCATGGAACTTAAACCAAGAGCTTATGATAAAATAATACAACTGACAAACAAGGGGGTAACCATACCCAATCCGCTCACCCTTGACATCGGCGACGAAGTCAATATTGATCGAATTTCCGGCAAAGGGGTTACACTATACCCCGGATGCCGCATATACGGCGCCAAAACAGTGATATCCTCAGGTGCACAGCTTGGATACGAAGGTCCGGCAACAATTGATGATTGCCAGATAGGTCCCAAGGTTGAACTCAAGGGAGGGTATTTCACCAAATCTGTTTTTCTTGAAAAATCAAATATGAGTATGGGGGCCCATGTTCGAGAGGGGTGCATACTCGAGGAGGAGGCAGGCGGCGCACACTGTGTCGGGCTAAAGCAAACAATACTGTTTCCGTTTGTCACCCTGGGAAGTCTCATAAACTTCTGCGATTGTCTTATGACTGGCGGCACAAGCCGGAAAAACCACAGCGAAGTCGGCAGTTCATATATCCACTTTAATTTTACACCGGATGGCAACAAAACCACGGCTTCCCTTTTCGGCGATGTGCCACGCGGAGTCATGCTCAATCAGCCGCCAATTTTTCTCGGCGGGCAGGGGGGGGTTGTCGGTCCGGTGCGGCTTGGCTTCGGTACGGTTGTGGCCGCAGGGTCAGTTCTGCGCAGCGATATGACGCAGGACAATAAGCTGATCATCGCTAAGGTTCATCGTGGTAAAATACTTGATGCTACCCCCCATGCCTACATAAATCTTTCCCGTATTATCGGCAATAATATTATATATCTTGCAAATCTTGTTGCACTCGATCAGTGGTACAGGCATGTTCGGCAGCCGTTTTTCAACAGGCAGGAATTCGGAGCGTTTATCTATGCCGGCGCGCTTGAAAAGCTTGCGCTGGCCAAAAAAGAACGCATCAACAGGCTCAAGGCACTGGTTGAAAAAGTTCCCGGACATAACAGCGCAAAAAGCGAGTTGCTTGAAAACATTGACAGCATATGCGGGCTGTTCGACATGGAACCGACAGACAGCATGATAAGCAGCAGCCTCGACAGATTTCTTGCCGCAGCAAACGAAAGTATACAGAACGATGCAACGGACTACACAGCGGCAATCCAGGCATTGACGCCTGCGGTTACACAGCAGGGCGTGATCTGGCTGCAGCAGATCATTGACAGCCTGTGCGGCAGGACAGCATTAATGCTAAAGTCGCTGAACATGTTTATAACTAAAAATGGATAACTCAAATCAGGAGAAAACGGTATGGGAAAATTATTCGGAACCGACGGAATCAGGGGCGAGGCAAACCGCTATCCGGTGGATGCCTCAATGGCTTTCGCCGTTGGCCAGGCTGTCACGCATCTATTGAAAAAAAAGAACCACACAACCCGTGTGATAATCGGTAAGGATACGCGTATTTCAGGGTACATGCTGGAAAGCTCGCTTGAGTCCGGCATTACGTCGATGGGCGGCGTTCCCTATCTGGTCGGCGTCCTTCCCACGCCCGGCATTGCGTTCATAACGGAAAGCATGCGCGCCGATGCGGGAATCGTCATTTCAGCTTCCCACAATCCATTCCAGGATAACGGCATCAAAATATTTTCAGGCAGCGGGTTCAAGCTGTCCGACGAGCAGGAAAACGTTATTGAAAAACTTATTCTTGATGGAAAACTACCCGAGATGGTGCCGCCTGCCCGGGAAATGGGACGTGCCTATCGCCTTAGCGATGTGCACGGAAGATATATCGTCTTTATCAAAAACAGCTTTCCCCGCAACCTGTCCATGGAGGGAATGAAAATCTCCATGGATACGGCCAACGGCGCCACGTACACAGTTGCCCCTGAGGCATTTACCGAAATGGGTGCTAATCTCAAGCTTATTCACAATAACCCCGACGGGCTCAATATCAACGACAAGTGCGGCTCGCAGCATACGGAAGACCTCAGAAAATCAGTTATCGAAAACGGTTCCGCCCTCGGGCTTGCTTTTGATGGCGATGGAGACCGCCTAATTGCCGTTGACGAAAAAGGCAAGGAGATTACCGGTGATCAGATACTACTCATCTGCGCACGGATGCTCAAAGAGCAGTACATGCTGAAAAATGATCTGCTGGTCAGCACTATCATGAGCAACCTCGGCCTTACCATCGCCTGCAAAAAGTACGGCTTCAAGCACCATGCCGCCAAGGTCGGCGACCGGTATGTGCTTGAGGACATGCAGCGCATGGGCTCAGTAATCGGCGGCGAGGAGTCAGGCCACATGATTTTTCTCGATCACCACACGACCGGAGACGGAATCCTGACGGCAATGCAGCTAATAGCTGCAATGATAACAGCTGGCAAGCCGCTCTCTGAACTTGCGAAGATGATGGATGTTTTTCCGCAGAAGCTCATTAACGTTGACGTTAATCGCAAGCCGGAAATTTCTACGGTGCCGCAGATAATAGCGGCAATCAAGCAGGTGGAAGCAGAACTCAAAGACGAAGGCCGTGTTCTAATCCGTTATTCCGGCACGCAAAACATGTGCCGTGTCATGGTCGAGGGTCCGACAACAGAGGTAACTGAAAAGTACTGTAAGCAGCTTGCTAACGTGGTGAAAACCGCGCTGAGCTGAAGATACTGCGCTGTGGCGAAGCGCCACATTCTGAGCCGCGAATACTAATTTTTGCATAAGGAAAATCATATAATGGCATTTAAAATTTATGTGACAAAGGATTTTGATCAGATGAGCTCTGTTGCCGCCGGACTGGTCGAGGCGGACATACGAGAAAAGCAGGCAATTAAAAAAGAATATGTGCTCGGACTTGCAACAGGCAATTCGCCCACCGGTTTATATAAGCACTTGGCGAAAACTTGTAATGCCGGCAGGGTTGACTCCAGCCGTATCCGCAGCTTTAACCTTGATGAATACGTCGGCCTGCCGGGCGAAAACGCGCAACAGCGCGCGCTCCACTGTGAATCATACAGCTATTTTATGATATCAGAGCTTTTCGGCCTCCTGCAGAAAAAGTTTATTGAAACCAACGTACCCTGGGGCACGCTGATTGATCAGACCGAGCTGGTAAACGCACTGGAAAAGAACAAAAACCAGTATGAAATGCAGGGAACCGACAAGGGCAAGGCGGTGGTCATTAACGCCGAAGCCGACGGCGTTCTGAAAATGATCAAAGAGGCAGTTCTTGACGGCTACGAAAAAAAAATCGCCTCCCTTGGAGGCATCGACCTGCACGTTATTGGTGTTGGTGGACGCGGCCATGTTGCATTTCATGAAAGCGGTATACCGTTTGAGGGCAACAAGGTCCTGCTTGTAAAGCTGGACGATAACACGGTAGAAAATGCGGTCAGGGACAACCATTTTACGTCAAAAAAGGTAAGTCCGTGGTACGCGATTTCTATGGGGGCTGAGCTGGTTTACAAGGCACGGACCGTTGTGCTGGTTGCAAACGGCAAACGCAAGACCGGCCCTGTGGCAGAAGCCATACTCGGCGATGTGACCTGTGAAGTTCCCATAAGCTACGGACAAAAGTATGCTGCAGCAGGCGGCAATATGATCTACGTTCTTGATGAAGCCGCTGCAGCTGACGTGCTTGCAAAACAAAGCGCGATAAACGCCAAAGGCTATGAAATCATTGACATGCGCGGCAACCCGTATAAAAAAGTAGAGCAGCTTGCATTTACGCGCAATCCTGCCACAAGCCTTATGGACTAAACAAGCCACCGGTTAACTCTTTTTTCACGGGCGGCTGCTAAGCCGCCCTTTTTTTATGTGCGAAGGGAAGGAAAAAGAAAATCATCGGCCTCATAAAGCGACCAGAACCCTGACGGGGCCTAAGATCCGGAAGGCACTGAACGACGATTCCTCCTCCCGTATAATACATACGCCAGAGAAAACATTCCGATCCATTTTTGTACAATTTTTCTAAAACCACTCTGTTGAATTTTATTTTTTCCGCACAACCGAAAACACTAGCCTGCCCGGATATGACCATGCTATTTCCAACAATGTCTCCAGTGCCTTACAAACAGGGAAACTCATATGCCTAGCACTTCCGGGATAAAAAAAGCCCCTTCACGAATGAAGGGGCTTGCAAACAATCCAAAAAATGGAGCAAAATTACACGATACCGTTTGCAATCATGGCATTGACGACCTTGATAAAGCCGGCAATATTGGCGCCCGCCACATAATCACCCTTCGTGGCATAGACATCTGATGCATCAATGCATGCTTTATGAATGCTTTTCATGATACCGTGCAGCCGGCTGTCAACTTCTTCGCGGGCCCAGGAAAGACGCTGGCTGTTCTGCGACATTTCAAGGCCCGCGACAAATCCTCGCTTGATTTGGGACTAGTTGTCCGGCATAAAATGTTTTTCGTATTCGGCTTCCAGCTGCTCCTTGTGCTCTTTTTCCATTTTGCAGAGGCTTTGAAAAATCCCCTCCACTTCACTTCCCGCAAAAGAAGCGCCCAGGTCGGAATAAAAGGCCACCGCGCTGTCCTCTTTCTTCATGGCGATAATCATCACGTCCTGGGCCGTGCTCGCGGGCGTAATGTCTCCGCCCACCAGATACCGGGTAAGGTCCAGGCTGGTCGGCAGGCTTTTTTGGCCGACCGCTTCCATAGACTTGCCGGACCGGGCCTCGCTCAAAAGGCTGACGTGCTTCTGCTCTTCGGTGATAAACGACCGGAGCATCTCGTTTGTACCGGGGGCGGTTACGATTTCAGCCGCCTGGGTGTAAAACCGGACGGCGTCCTCTTCCTTTTCAATGGCGAGCCGCAGCATATCATCTAACGTATTTTTTTTTGACATGGTTTCCTCCTTTTGAAAAAAATAATGAGATCATTTTAAAAGGGTAAAATCAAAATCCGCTTTCCCAAGATCCGCCCTGTAGGGCGAAATATCTTTCCCGGCGCTAATGGCGTTTTGAATTTCATTGCTGCCGCGAATGTCGCCGAAGAGGATCACCCCCGCCAGGACGCTGTCCCTGATGACCAGCTTGCGATAAATGCTTTTTTCAGCATCCTGCGCGACAGCCGATTCCAGCTTGTTATCGGCGTCGATATCACCGGCCGCGCTCAAATCGATACCCACCACCTTGAGCATATTGGCGGGAACCGTGCCGCCGTAAGTCTGCTGCCCGTTGATAGGAACTTGCTTTAAGATGGGCAGACTATAAAACAGGGGGGGTTGTGTGTCAAGGGCAATGTCGACGCAAGATGTGGGCAGGGTCGGGCAATAAATAAACGGCGTGATGAAATATCTTGCGGCGCGGCGGGCAGTCTGATATGAGCTGTTATGTAAACTGGTAGGACTGTTTTTGCACGTAGCCTTCCCGTTCAGCCTTGATGGTTTTTTTTATAGATAGGCTTCAAAAGGGTAATCTGGATCGGCATATTCATATGAAAACCACATCGGCATCTTTGGCATACTCTATCGCATCAAGAGTTATACCAACATCCCAATCGCCTTTAGCTGAGCCATCAGACCTCTGGATAAATGGCTTAAGCTTCACCTCAAAACCGATCGCTCTAAGTATATTTTGAAACTGCCTTTGCTTTTCATCACCGCGATCTATGGCGTAAGCAATTACCTTTACCACTTCCCTATTTGAAGTGGCCTTCTCCCAAAATTCGTTATAATCAAAATTACAATTATATGCTTCCTTTGTCGTGTAATAAATATTTTGCACATCAACGAGAATAACTATTTTTTCCATAGATTGGCCAACTCAATTTTTGCCTAACGAAGAACGTTTTATCACTCGTCCCGTCTGCGACGGTGCCGAGATGATGATTTTTTAGGTTGCTGACAATAACACAGATATTATTTTCTTGTAAAGCGGGTCGTCAGGTGCTTGGTATTTTGAGTCAAAATGAAGAATATGTATGAGGCGGTAATCGTCGCCCCTTCACGAGGGGCGTGCATCAAATCAGGGTTAAAATTAACCATTCTCAATCTTAACGGCACAAATCTTCAATTCCGGGACTTTTGCAAGGGGGTCTAACTCATCATTTGTCAAAAGATTAACCGCCGTGTCAACGGAGTAGAATGTAGTAAAGACCGTTCCCTTTGCAACACTGTCGGTAAGTTTTACCGGCAGTTTAATTTCTCCTCTGCGAGAGATGATCTTTGCCATGTCTCCATCTTTCAAGCCAAGTTTTTCGCCGTCTACAGGATTTATCTCCAGAATATCATGTGGTGATAGACTTGAAAGTGTTTTTGACTGTTGGGTGTAAGACCCAGTGTGCATGTGGCCGATTGACTTGCCTGTGGTAAAAATAAAAGGATATTCAGCATCTGTCATTTCCGCCGGTTGTTCATATGTTGCGGGAAAGAACAGGCCCTTGCCGGACTTCGTGTTAAATTTTTCCTTCCATAAATATGGGGTGCCTGGGTGATTTTCATTGGGGCAGGGGCACTGAAGTGCACCTTTTTCCAGACGCGCATAAGAAATGCCGCCATAGGGAGGAGTTAATGAAGAAATTTCATCCATAATTTCGTTTGGATGATTATAGTTCATTTCATAGCCCATGCGTTTACTAAGCTCACAGATTATTTGCCAGTCCGGTTTGCTTTCTCCAATGGGTTCAACCGCTTTTCGTACACGTTGAACCAGGCGGGCACCGTTTACAAAGGTGCCTTCCTTTTCGGCAAAACTTGAGGCCGGTAAAACAACATCAGCGATTTCTGCTGTGTGGCTCATAAAAATATCCTGAACAACTATAAAATCCATGTCATCAAACACTTCTTTTATGTTGTTTAAATTGGGTCCGCTGCGCATGGGATTGCCACCCGTCACATAAAGCCCTTTTATACTTCCTTTTTTGATCAGCATGTCAGACATGGTTTTGCCGGGCTGTGTGGAAAGCTTTACTCCCCAAGCTTGTTCAAATTTCTTATTTATGTCAGGATTGTTCACCGGCTGAGCACCAGGATAAGCGTTTGGTACGCAGCCCATATCGCCAGCGCCATTTCCGTTGTTTTGTTTTGCTATGGGGTTTACGCCCACGCCTTCCTGCCCAAGATTTCCTGTCAAAAGAGCCAAATTACAAATAGATGAAACATTGTTTGTACCATGACTATGTTGAGTGACTCCCATGCCATACATGATAGCGGCTTTGTTTGCTTTGGCATAAAGTCTTGCCGCTTCAATTATTTTTTCTTTAGAAATCCCGGAAATTTCTTCTACTTTTTCCGGCGTGTATTTTGAAACGACCTTTTTTAACTCTTCAAATCCCTCGGTTCTGTTTTTAACAAATTCGTGATCATAAAGATCTTCATTGATGATTACATTCATAAGACCGTTAAGCCAGGCAACATCGCTGCCAATATTAGGTCTCAGCCAAATATCCGCATATTCAACCATTTTAAGCTTTCTTGGTTCAGCGAAGATCAGTTTTAGTTTGTTTGATCTTGCAAGATTTTCTATCCTGTCCCCGCCCACCGGATAATTTTCCGCAAGATTAAGCCCTGTAACAAGCAAAACATCGGTTTCTTCAGCGACATTCAGAGGATTAGTCATCGCGCCGGCACCAAACGCACGGGTAAGCGCAACCGCTGTTGGTGAATGACAAAAACGTACACAGAAATCAATGCTGTTCGTTCCAAAACATGTGCGAATAAATTTTTGAAACAAATAGCTTTCTTCGGTAGTGGTTTTGGATGAAGCCACCGCTCCTAAAGCGTCGCTACCGTATTTTTCTTTTATTTCTTTGAATTTCGAAGCCGTCAAATCAAGTGCTTCATCCCAGGTTGCTTGTTCAAATTTTCCATTTCTTTTAATTAAGGGAGTGGTCAAGCGGTTTGGACTGTTGACAAAGTCCGTACCAAAACGCCCCTTTACACAGAGATGCCCTTTGTTTACGGTGTTTTCGTCTTCAACACCGTAAACTTTTACTATTTTGTTATCTTTTGTCCAAAGCTCTATCTGGCAGCCGCCGCCGCAGTGGGCACAGGTTGTTCTGACCTTTTTAAATTCCCAGTTTCGGCCCTGAAAACGTGCCGGTTTTTCAATGAGTGCGCCTGTCGGGCAAGCCTGAATGCAGGCGCCGCAGGATGTGCAGTCTGTCCATTTCAAAGGTTCATCCAAACCCGCACTGATGGCAAGTTTGGAGCCTCGTTCTGAAAACTCCCAAATATTTCTACCGGCTATTTCACTACAGGCCCTGACACATCTTCCGCAAAAAATACATTTATTGGGATCTCTTATGATGGTATAACTTGATTCATCCAGCGGCTTTTTTTCTTTATTTACCGGAAAGCGAATACTCTCAATTCCAAATTGATAGACTAGGTCTTGAAGTTCGCAATTGCCGTTACTTTCGCAAGTCAGACAGTTATGCTCGTTTTCCGAAAGAAGCATCTCCAGATTCAGACGGCGCAGGGTGTTTATTTCCTCGTCGTTAGTAACCACATCCATGCCTTCTGAAACCGTTGTGCAACAGGAAGGGACAATCCCTCGCAGGCCTTTTACTTTTACAAGACAAAGTCGGCACACGCCTGTAGGACTCAACCCTTTTTTATGGCATAGATGCGGAATTGGAAAGCCGTTTGCTTCACATTGGTCTAATAACACCCCGCCATCTTCAGCCTGACAGGTTTTTCCATTGATTATAATATTTACCATTTTACCCATTTTATTTTTCTCCTATGACTCCCACGCATCGCATCTGAGACATCTTCCAGCTTCTTCCAATACTTCCTTTTTTGAGTAATCACAGGCTATTTCATCAAAGCATTTACACGCTGTGCCTGGATCCTTTTCAGTGATCACCACTCTTGCTTTTTCCTGCGGTTCTTCATCGGAAGCAAATGGAACCAAATATTTTTCAGGATTTTGCCGGTTCATGACCTCAGATAAAGGCAGTTTTTGTAAATACTGGTTTATCGAGAAAGCAGCCCTTTGTCCCTCAGCCACAGCTTCGCAAACCGTACGGGGGCCGGAAAAAGCGTCGCCTCCGGCAAAGATGCCTTCCCGATCTGTTACCAGGGTTCTTTTGTCAGCAATAATTCTTTTATTTTCAGCTATTTTTACCTTGCTTTCAGAAATCCAGCTGCTTTGTGGATACTGTCCTATTGACTCAATTACCATGTCAGCATCAATAGTGTATTCTGAATCTTTGATTGCACAGGTTATTCTTCGGCAGCTCGCATCAAAGTTGTCAAATGTCATACGTTCACATTTTACTTTTTCAACGCAGTCGTTTCCAATTATTTCAACAGGCAGACTGAGACACTCAAAAGCTATTCCCTCTTTTTGGGCGGCTTCAATTTCTTCTTTTATGGCGGGCATATCTTTTTCTTCTCTTCTGTAAACCACCGTCACTGAATCAGCGCCCATTCGTTTTACTACTCTTGCGCAGTCCATTGCGCTATCGCCACCACCGACCACTACGACTTTTTTCCCAATTTCAACTTTTTCTCCCAAGTTCAAATTCTTCAAAAAATCCAAACCCAAACAGACACCCTTTAAATCTTCACCAGGGATATTCATTTTTCTTTCGCCGTGAGCGCCAATTGCAAGAAATACAGCCTTAAAACCATCATCAATCAACTTGTCAATACTTTCAATTTTTGTGTTTAGTTTAATCTCAACGCCCATTTTCTTTATCTGCTCAATGTCGTAGTTCAGCACATTTCGCGGGAGTCTATATTCTGGAATTCCAACGGCAAGCATACCGCCTGCTGTTGGCAGGGCTTCAAAAATCGTAGTTTTGTAGCCTTCAATCGCAAGATCGTATGCTGCGGACAATCCTGCCGGGCCGGATCCCACAATAGCAACCTTTTCGGGTTTTTCCTGTTTTTGGGGCGGCCGGTATTCGAAATTATTTTCATAAGCAAAATCGGCCACAAATCTTTTCACATGACGGACTGACAAAGCTTCGTCTAATTTTTGCCTTTCGCATTTGTATTCACAGGGGTTATGACAGACTCTGCCCAAAACCAGGGGAATGGGGTTTGTTTGTTTGATAACCTTGTAAGATTCTTCCATTCGATCTTCTTTAGCAAGTGCCAGGTAGGTTGGAATGTCCTGATTGATGGGGCAGGCGTTTTGACATTTGGTATTAAAAAAAACTGCGCAGACCCCGGCCGGGCATTTTTTGTCAATGATATGTGCTTCATATTCATCTCTAAAATGCCGAATGGTACTTAAAGTCGGGCTTGCCGCAGTCTGTCCAAGGGCGCAGAGAGAAGTTTTTGCAACTCCCTCGGCAATATTTTGAAGAGTGTCAAGATCTTCCAGTTTTCCCCGGTCTTCGGTGATTCCCGTCAGAATATCAACCATTAAAGGAAGCCCGCACCTGCAAGGTAGGCATTGTCCGCAGGATTCATCCCTGTCAAATTCCAGAAAAAACTTTGCCGTATCAACCATGCATGTGTCTTCATCAAGAACCACAAGCGCGCCGGAACCCATTATACAACCAATATCTTTCAAAGATTCATAATCAATGGGCAGATTTAGATATTGGGCGGGAACGCAGCCCCCCGAGGGACCTCCCAGCTGAGCCGCTTTGAATTTTTTGCCGTTTGGAACTCCTCCGCCAATATCAAAAACAATTTCACCCAGGCTGATTCCCATAGGGACTTCAATCAAACCGCTGTTGTTGATGTTTCCTGTCAAGGAGAATACTTTAGTGCCTTTGGTTGATTTTGTACCGATTCCGCTCCACCAGTCGGCGCCTTTCTGCATAATCAAAGGTATGTTGCATAACGTGCCGACATTATTTAAAATCGTTGGTTTTCCAAACAAGCCTTCGTTTGCGGGAAAAGGTGGTTTTGGTCTGGGATTGCCACGTTTTTGTTCAATTGATGCCAGCAGGGCGGTTTCCTCGCCACAGACAAAAGCGCCGGAACCCAGGAAAATTTCGATATCAAAATCAAATGATGTGCCTAAAATATTTTTTCCCAACAGTCCGCGTTCTCTGGCCTGGGCGATGGCATTTTCGAGAGTTTCAATCGCAAGAGGATATTCCGCCCTGACATAGATATAGCCTTTGGTTGCGCCGATGGCATAAGCGCCAATCACCATTCCTTCCAGCACGGCATGAGGATTGCCTTCCAGTTCGGACCGGTTCATGTATGCGCCGGGATCGCCTTCGTCCGCATTGCAAACCATGTATTTTTGATCACCTTTTGCTTTACAGGCAAATTCCCATTTCAAGCCTGTAGGAAAACCAGCGCCACCTCTTCCCTTCAGTTCTGATTTTTTCACTTCTTCGATGACTGCGAGTCTATCCATTTCAAGAGTCTTTGCCAGAGCAAAATAACCGTCGTTTGCAATATACTCTTCAATTATCATCGGATCGATCAAACCATTATTATAAAGGATTCGGCGAGTCTGTTTATTGTAAAAGTTGATGTTATTCATCGAGGTGATATGTTTTTTCTTGACAGGGTCCCAATACAACAGTCGTTCAACAAATTCCTTTTTAATTACGTGCTTCTGTACGATTTCTTCAACATCACCTGCCTGAAGGTTAGTGTAAAGAGTTGCTCCCGGATGAATAACCGCTATAGGTCCCTGTTCGCAAAGTCCATGACAACCGGTTCGAACAACTTCCACTTTTTCCTTGAGATTGTATTTCTCCAGAGCATTGACAAAAGCCTCATAGGGGTTTGTTTTCCCTGCCGAGGCAATGCAGCCGCTTCCCCTGCACACCATGATGCTGATTTTTCTGTCATCGTTTTTTTCTAAAGGACGTGAATCTAGTCTGTTTTCTAGTTTGGGTCTGAACCGGTCCTTAATTTTTTTTAGCTCTTCAATATTCATCTTTAACCTCATTATGTAAATTGTCTCAGTATCTCTCGTGTTTTGGCAGGATTATTACGTGCATAGGTGTTGCCATCAATCGCCATGACCGGGGCGAGCGCGCAACAGCCCAGACATCTGACGGTTTCGAGTGAGAACTCTCTGTCAGGCGTGGTTTGGCCGGGCTCTATATTATAAACTTTTTTTATCGTATTTAAAATTGCCTTACCGCCCCTTACATAGCAGGCTGTTCCCAGGCACACGTTTATACTGTGTTTGCCTGGCGGGTTCAATCTAAAAAAATTGTAAAAAGTTACAACTCCGTATATCCTGCTGACAGCTATCTGTAATTTCTCAGCAACCATTCTTTGAGCCTGCTTTGGAACATAACCAAGCTTTAGTTGAATTTCCTGTAAAATTTTTATTAAATTGTCAGAATCTCCACTGCCGTTCTCTATAATCTTATCAATTATAGAGAGTTCAGATTTATTTAATTCAAAGTCCCGCATTTTTAATACCTCTCGATTTGGGGTTTTCGGAGTTGACCGGAAATTATTTACTAAAGGGGGGGCATTTTGAAGCCTTTTTTGTCGTTGATAGTTGATAGGAACTTGCTTTAAGATGGGCAGACTATAAAACAGGGGGGGGTTGTGTGTCAAGGGCAATGTCGACGCAAGATGTGGGCAGGCAGGGTCGGGCAATAAATAAACGGCGTGATGAAATATC
>Ga0222680_1000105_pt1 | contig 37794 bp, 39 predicted proteins | sample AntAcemetage1004_FD_181146 | JGI IMG/M metagenome (GOLD analysis project Ga0222680, IMG submission 181146) | Saline water microbial communities from Ace Lake, Antarctica - #1004 | ecosystem: Environmental > Aquatic > Non-marine Saline and Alkaline > Saline | place: Antarctica: Ace Lake... | reverse complement strand
TCGATGGGGTGAGCCGGGCGATGTGGTTCGGGGTTTAAAATATGTATTATGGTCAGGAGGGGTTTTGCTAGAATGGAGCGAAAAGGAGAAATGCATGAAGGCTATATTACTATTCTCGGGGTCGGGGCCCATTTTGCTTCTATCGTCATATCCCACGCTTGACGACGAGCGATTCGCGAAGAAGCTTAAGGAGAAGGGGATCAACAAGTACATTGCGTTCGAGGTGCCTCTCGATGAGGCTAGGGGTAAGTACAGAAACAGGTTCGCCATTATCTCGCATAATCTTGAAGATAAAGAGGACATGGAGGTCCTGGACTACAACGGTTTTACCGCGTTCAATAACTTCCACTTCGATGTCCTCGACGAACCGATAAAGAAGTACACATACTAATTTACCGGCACGGTGAGCAGCATACTAAGCTGCTCACCGTGCCGGTAAATTAGGTTGAACAGAGATCGTGAAGCAATTAACGAATAAATTTGCGAACGCCTGCCTGTCGGCAGGCAGGAAGTGAGCTAATTTATATGAGACGGAGCAAGATTGTCGCAACGCTGGGGCCGGCGTCGAATTCCTCGCCGCAGATAGAGAGGCTTATCCGGGCCGGGGTCAACATCTTCCGCATTAACTTCTCCCACGGCACGCCGGACGAGCACAGGGGCACCGTCTCCAGGGTGCGGAAGGCCGCCCGGAAGATGAAACGGTCCATCGGTGTCCTCGGCGACATCCCGGGTCCGAAGGTTCGTGTCGGCACTCTCCCTGACGGCGGTATTGTACTGAAGAAGGGCTCGAAGGTTTTCCTCAAGAAGGCGAAGAGCTCGAGCAAAGGCGACTTCATTCCCGTCCCCCACGACATCAGCAGGCTCGAACCGGGGGAGAGGGTCCTCCTCCGCGACGGCCTGATCGTCCTCGAGGTCAGGTCCGCATCGGGGAAAAGAATCGCTTGCAAGGTTATAGACGGCGGCACCTTGACGACAGCGGGGGGCATAAGCGCACCCCATATAGGCTTGGGTATATCGGCCGTCACGAAGAAAGACAGGGAGAATATCAAGCTCGCTGTCGAGCTTGACCTGGACTGGCTCGGCGTCTCCTTCGTCGGCTCTCCGTCCGACCTGGTGTCGGCGCGCCGTGCGGCCGCGAAATCGGGGAAGAAGATTCCCGTCGTGGCGAAGATAGAGAGGGCGGAGGCCGTAGATAAGCTCGACGCAATCCTGGAGGAGGCCGACGCGGTCATGGTCGCCCGGGGCGACCTCGCCCTCGAGGTCCCCCTCGAGAGGGTGCCTGTCCTGCAGAAGGATATTATTGTGAAGGCCAGAAGGCACGGGATACCGTCTATAGTTGCCACTCAGATGCTCGAGTCGATGGTGAACGAGTCGAGACCGACGAGGGCCGAGGCCACGGACGTCGCGAACGCGATATTCGACGGCGCCTCCGCCACGATGCTCTCGGAAGAGACGGCCATCGGGAACTGGCCGGTAGTGGCAGTCAGGACCATGGCCGCCATCGCGAAAGAGGCAGAGGAGAGCGGACACGCCTGTGCCGAGTATCCTCAGTGGGGGAGTGGTGTGCTCGTCGCCGTCGCCAGGGCTGTCCAGGCCGCGGCCGGCAGCCTGGATGCGCAGGCAATAATCGTATTCACGCTCTCGGGTGTGACGGCCCGAGCGATATCGGCTATGAGGCCGCGGCTCCCGATCTTCGCTCTAACGCCGGAAGAGGGGACCTATCGGGCCATGAGCCTTTACTGGGGTGTGGAGCCGGTCTTGATCCCCATGGCCAGGAGCACCGATCACATGCTCGAGGTAGGGGAGGAGGCCCTTATAAAGGGCGGGCACCTGAAGAAGGGCGCGCAGGTCATTGCCGTCTCGGGCTCGGCGGCCGTAGGGGGCGCGTCGAACATGATCAGGATAGGCCGGGTGGGTAAGTGAGGGCGTACTGCACGATATGCAGTGCCGGGAAGAGAAAGGACCCGGACCCGCTCCCAGCGATAGAGAGATACACGTCTCCCCGCATCAAGAAAGTGTACGAGCTGGCAAAGGACGACGATGTCTTCTTCTTCATACTCTCCGGCCAATACGGGCCGCTACTCCCCACTGACGAGATTCCTTACTACGACCAACTGCTCCGGCCCGAAGAGATACGCCTCATGGGATGCGAGGTCGGAATCTTCATCGAGAAGAACGGGATAACGGAGCTCGTCCTCTTCCTCCCCCCGGAGGAGAAAGGGGAGGGGAGCTCGCCCCTCGTCCCCTACAGGCAGGCGATTCAGTGGGGCGCAGTCGCCGCGGGCGGAATCCCCGTCACCGAAAAAACCGTGTAGCGTCCCACCTTCCGGCGGGACGTTGTATATGCGTCTTGTAGCGCCCCGCCTACCAGTGGGACATTGTATGTGCGTCTTCACGGGAGTGAGGACGCTACATCCCCTCCTTTGATTCTCGCTTTTCCGGCAGGGTAGACTATTCGCACTTTCGCGCGAAAGCGCGAATAGTCCCACGCTGAAAATTGGTCAGGAAGCTACCGGGATAGAATGCTTTCTTTCATTGAAATTAATGCTTCGCGGACGGCGCGGGGGTTGAAGCCGAGGTCCTCGCGGGCCCTCTCGATGGAGAGAGAGCAATCGCGGGGCCTTCGAGCCCTGGATGCGACCTCGTCCATTGTGACGGGTATGAGAAGACGTGGATCAAAGCCGAAGACACCGGCGTAGATGCGACCGAAGCTATACCGGTCGATTCTCTCCGGCCCGCCGATATGGTAGAGGGGTTTCCTTGCCTTCCCCTGGATCACCGCCTCGATGGCCGCTGCCGCGTCATCGACGTAAAGAGGTGACCTGAACTGGTCGGTGTAGAGCTTTACCTCCTGTCCCGATTCGAGCCCCTTCTTCATCCATCGCAGAAAGGAGCCTTTGATGCCGGTGTCGGCCCCGTACATCAGGACCACCCTGAGTGTGATCGACGAACCGCCTTCCGCGACCTTCTTCTCCGCCTCGAGCTTTGTCCACCCGTAGTAGTTCATGGGGTAGGGGGCATCCTCCTCTGTGTACATGCTCCCGTCCTCGCCGAAGACGAGGTCGGTCGAGGTATATATAAGAAAGGCCCCGATATCCGCGGCTGCCTTGAGGACATTCTCCGTGCCGGTGACATTCGCGGCGTAAGCCCCCTCTTTATTCTCCTTGCACCCGTCGACGTTAGTGTTCGCCGCCGCGTGGACAACGACGTCGGGCTTCAACTTACTGATTCGCTCCACGACCTCTTTTCCGCTTGTTATGTTCATGCGGATGGTTTTTACCCCGTCAATCGTTAAGGGGTTGGAGTGATAGGTGGCACTAACCTCGTACTTCCTCCTGAAGTGCCGCGCCAGGTGCCAGCCCAGGAAGCCGCTTCCGCCAGTAATCAATATTTTCTTTTTAAGCATAAGGATTGTTTATCTTGTTTGACACGTATCTCAGCTTGCTTTTTCTGAACCGCAAAGACGCAGAGAACGCAGAGAAAAAATACAGAGAAACAGACTCTAGAAAGTGCGGCTGCCTTACTCATATCTAGAGATTGCTTCGTTGCCCTTTGGGCTCCTCGCAATGACAGTTCGAGGAACCGCGATTCAGTTAGATGAGTTATATGAGTTAGGTGAGTTACAGCATCTACTTTCTTGTTTGCTTTTACTTTTCATCAGAAATCAGAAAGTTGGAACCGTAATTTACCCCCTCACCCTACCCTCCCCCAAGGGGGAGAGGGAAATATGAATATGTTCCGTATTTTTCATTCGTGTCAATTCAATGAATGAAAATAACCAAGATACAAGGGACAATAACCAAACAAATTTCAAATTCAAAATCTTAATAACCAAACTCGAAAATATTATTTTTGATGTTAAATACGGGTTGTTTGAAAATTGAGTATTGATTATTGGATATTGTTTGTATCTTGTATCTTGTTTCTTCATAAACTGGTTCCCAACTTCGCCGTTCAAGCTTTGTTGCATATTAATTATTGTGGTGTTGCATTGTGGCTGCGCAGATGTGCTCGAGGCCGTCGACGCTCCACGCCATCGGGAATTCGGCGCACTGCTCCGGCCTCACGGGATAGACACTGCACGTTTTCCCCTCCAGGAAAACGCACTCGCCGTTCTCCTTTTCCTTGAGGCTGAGCTTCAGCCTGTCATCGGAAAGGCGGGTGTATCTCTCCGTGAAATCGTAGATGCCGATGCCGAGGAAGGCCGCCACACGTTTTACCTCCCCTTCCGTTAGGTAAACGTAGCCCCTCCAGGAACAGCATTCTGCGCACCGCATGCACGTAAAATTCATATTATATTCGTCCCTCCAGCAGGTCATTGATAACTTCGCGGTGCGTGGAGAAGGCGAGGTCTTCAGGGAGATCGTCCAGGGGGAAGATCCTTGCGTCCTGGGCATCGTCCCCCGCCCGGAGTTCGCCTCCCACCGGCTCACAGAGGAAGAAGCAGACAACGAGGTGCTGCTGCGGGAAGTGGGTCGTGAAGATCACCTTGTGGAGCTTGACAATCCTGACGTCGAGGTTCGTCTCCTCCTTCGTCTCGCGTACGGCCGTCTCCAGGGGGCTTTCCTCGTACTCCTCGAAGCCGGACGGAAGGCACCACTTCCCCTTGTGCGGGTCGACGCCCCGCTTGACCATCACCAGCTTCCCGTCGAGCAGGATGATCGTCGCGGCGGCGAGGGTCGGGCTCTTGTAACAGATCCAGCCGCACCGGCTGCATACCTTGCGCGTGCGGTTGTCGAGGAACCTATCGACGAGATCGCCGCCGCACCGCATGCAGAACCTCTCCTCGTGCAGCTCTATCTTCTGCATATCGACTCCAGCACCTCGAAGTAGCGCGGAAAGGTCTTGGCCACGCATCCCGGGTCCTCTATCTTCACTCCATCCACTCTCAAGCCGGCGAGGGCGAAGCTCATCGCCATCCTGTGGTCGTCGTATGTCTTGATTCTGGCCCCGTGGAGCTCGCCTGGCTCTATATCGATCCCGTCTTCGCGCTCGATGGCCCGCGCCCCGAGCTTGTTGATCTCGGTGGTAAGTGCACTGAGCCTGTCCGTCTCTTTAAGGCGGAGGTTCGAGACGTTCCGGATGACCGTCCTTCCGCCGGCGAAGAGGGAGACGACTGCCAGCGTCTGCACCATGTCGGGCATGTCGTTCATGTCGACGTCCAGGCCTCTCAGGGCGCCCCTCGCCGATTCGACCTTTATCCCGTCCCCGTTGTCGCTCACTTCGCAGCCCATACGGCCGAGGAGGTCGGCGAACCCGGCGTCACCCTGGACGGAGCCGATATTTACGTTCTTCACGCGAACCGCGCCGCCGCATATTGCCGCCGCCGCAAGGAAGTACGATGCAGCGGATGCGTCGCCCTCGATCCCGTATTCCATGGGCCGGTACGCCCGGCCTCCATCCACGGAAATGCGCCTGTAGCCATCGTTCCTCACAGGGACTCCGAATTTTTCCATGACGCTCACCGTTATATCGATGTATGGCTTCGAGACGAGCTCACCGTCTATTTCTATCGTCAGTCCTTTCTCCAGGTACGGCGCTATCATCAGCAGGGCGGTGATGTACTGGCTGCTTGAGCTGCCTTTGACCTTCACCTTTCCGCCGGCGCCTGTCCCGCCCGTCATCGCGACCGGGGGGCATCGGCCCTGGTTCTCCTCGAATTTCACGCCCAGCTGCCGTAATGCGTCGATGAGGTCGCCTATCGGCCTTTCCCGCATCCTTTCGTTCCCGTCCAGCGTATAGGTCCCCTCCCCGAGGGAAGCCATTGCCGTGAGAAACCGTATCGTTGTCCCCGAGTTACCGGCATCGAGGACGGCGTTGCCGGCGGGTATCTTTCCGCCTAATCCGGTCACCCTGCAGATGTCGCCGTCGCATTCGATCTCGAAGCCGAGCCTCCCCAGGCATTCGAGCATCCTCTCCACGTCGTCTCCCTGCCCCATGCCCCTCAGGATGCTCGTCCCTTCCGCCAGGGCGGCGATCACAAGCGCCCGGTTTGTTATGCTCTTCGATCCCGGGACGCTCACGACCCCCTCGACTTTATCAACGGGCTTTATTTTTTGTACTTCCGTCATTTTTCTATCTCGAAATATTCATAAATATCAGCAAAAAACACCGCAATAGCTTACCATGAAAAGTATTAGACGGGATTAACAGGATAGAAAAATATCCTAACATTCCAAAAGAGTGCGCACTATTTCATGATTTATGAATAGTCCGGGTTATGTTGAAGCTACCTATAATACTTTGGTTATCTCGTCCTGGAAGAACGGTTCGAGATTGCGGCTTACTCCTCCCTCCACGATAGTAATCCCTTTTTCCTTCGGGACGACGCGACCGATGACGGAGGACTCGATCCCCTCTCTCTCCAGTACCTCCATGAGCTCATCCGCAGCTGTTTGGTCTACCATGATGATGAGGGCGCCCGACGCTATCAGGCCAAGGGGGTCCAGGCCGAATATTTCGCAGACTGCCGCCGTCTCATCGTATATTTTTAACTTTTCCCTGTACACCTCGATGCCCAGGCCGCTCCCTTCGGCTACTTCCCAAAGGCCTGTGGCAATACCGCCCTCGGTTGGGTCGTGCATTGCGTGGACGCCCCGGACGCCCGCTGCCGCTAACGCTTCCTTGACTATGGAGATGCCGGGTTCGCGGATGAACGAATCCGCCCGTGAGACGAAACCGGCCCCCAGTTTTTCAGCCAGCTCGTCTCCCCGCCCCCTGGCGATGAGGGATGTCCCCTCTATGGCAATCCCCTTTGTCATGATGATGCGGTCGCCCGGCCTGACGTTGGCGAGGCGCTTCAGCCCGTCTCCGGGGACAGTGCCCAGCATGTGGCCGACCACTATGGGCCTCTCCAGGCCCGCCGTTACCTCGGTATGCCCGCCGCAGACCGTGATCCCCAGTTCGCGGCATGTCTCCCCGATCTCGGAAAAGATGGATTCGGTGAGCGGTCCGTCTGTCTTTCCCTCGGGAAGGAGAATATCGATCAGAAACCACCTGGGCCGCGCGCCCATTGCCGCAACGTCATTGGCGTTGACGTGGACGGCATACCACCCTATTTGATCGGCGGTGAAGGTTACCGGGTCGGTCGCCACGACGAGGCACCCCTTATCCAGCTCTATTACCGCGGCATCGTTCCCTATGGCGGGGCCGGTGATGAGGGCGGGATCGTCTGACGGGAGGCTGCCCATAAGACGCTGGAGGAACCGGGCATCGAGCTTGCCGACGGGAAACGATTTCAAGTTAGTCCTTTAGCAGCTTAACTTCCCCGATAACGTAGGCCTGGCCGCTGTCACGCTCAAGCTCACAGGGGTCTACGTTTAGGATTGTGGGAGCGTACCCTTCTTTCGTGAACTCTATGAGGAGCCGCTCGGGAATATCAGGGTCACCCCCGTAGGTAATAAACATGAAGAAATTCTTGTTGAACTTATAGGTATAGAGTGCGTCAAACTTCCCGTCCTCACCGGCCGTGTGTTTGGGGTGAAGAATGAGGCTAAGCCTCTCGTCGCTGTCGGCGATGTCTATATAAGTTCCGGGGAGCGGCTTGCCGGTTTCGTTCTCGACGACCGTTCCCCTTACCCGCATTTTCGTCTGGCGGTCCACGTAGCCGCAGGAGGAAACGATGAGGGCCAAGCAGGCAAATGATATCGTGGTGATCCTTCCCATATCGATTACAATTAAAGCACAAAATGAGTGAAACCGTAAACACTTGAAAGGGAAATTCCAGTGCCCTGGTATTAACATATTAAAAAAATGAACCACGAAGAAACCTATAAATGAAGAATGATGAACCGCAGAGACGCAGAGAACGCAAAGGAGGAATTTGAGAGAGAAAATGGTTCCCTTTGTGATTTTTGACCTTGGATCCTGGGATTGTCGAAGGGCGCCTTTGCGGTTGATTTGGTGGTGTTAATATGAGAGAGAGGGGAATTGTCGCACGGATCTCGGGAGGGAAGACCGTCATACGGATGTCGGAGGGCGCCGCTTGCTCGCGGTGCGGCCTCTGCAGCGCGGTTGGCGGCGGCCATAGAGAGATAGTGGTCGATGCGTCCCCGGAGCTGGAGCCGGGAGACGCTGTGGATATCGTTGTTGAGCCCCGCGCGAGGCTCAGGGCTGCCGGCCTCGTTTTCTGTGTCCCCCTTATCGCGTTCGTGGCCGCCATCCTGGCCGTTGAATATTCGCTCTGGACCAGGGCGTACCGGGATCCCCTCTCGCTTCTCGCTGGTATTGCCGCCGCTGCATGCGCGTTTGCAGCTGTCGCGCGCTACGACAGGAAGCTGCGGGCAAGAGGAATCGAGTTGATCCAGGTTGAGAAGATCGCCTAAACAAATCCGAAATCAACTTGATCTTAGTAATCCAGAAACATACACAGCAAAATGGGGCGACTATACCAGGAGCTGGCGCATCTGGTATAATAAAAGGCGATATGAAAGAGAAAAAAGGGAAATGCCCCATATGCGGGAAGGGCGGCCATGACCAGTCCCTTCATATCATTGAACAAAGCTGGTTATACGAGCTTATCAAGAAATACCGGCCGGAGTGGGTCCAGGAAGACGGCGCCTGCCCGAAGTGCGTCGAGTTCTACGAGAAGAAGATCAAGTAGGCATGACGACCCATTACGATATCCTCAAAGTCGGCCGGGGCGCCTCCGATGAGGAGATAAAAATGTCTTTCAGGAGGCTCGCCAAGAAGTATCACCCCGATTCGAACCCTTCGAGGGCGCGGTGGGCGCACGATAAGATGCTCCGGATTCTCGCGGCCTACTCCGTGTTGAGGGACAGCGATAAGAGGGTCGCCTATAACAGGACGCTCCCCAAGGGGATAGAGAATGAGCTGCGGAAGGCCTACTGGGAGAGGCTGAGAAAGAGGGAAGGCGATATAGCTGCAAAAGCCAGGATGCTTCTTTTCGATCTGGTAAGGGGCGAACGGGCAATGGCACTGAGGCTCTACGATGAGCTGGTTTCCGGGAACGGCGGCTTTGACCTCATCGATTATCTGAGCGTGCCGGATTACCTCGACTGCAAGTTCCTCCTTGCCGAGGCCTACCAGCTCGCGGGCAATATCGACGAGGCCCTGCGCCTTTACCGGGAGGTCTATTTCGAGGACAAGAGGTGCTCCTATTACAATCACTTCTCCGGCGAGATAAAGGACAGGATCACGAGGATTTGCTGCCACGATATCCCGCGCGTCAGGGTCCCGCGCGTGGCGCTGGAGTGCTTTGACAGGATGGTGGACATCAAGTTTCCGAAGATGGACCGGGCGCATTTCTACAAGAAGGTCGCCGAAGCCTATGCCTCGCTCGATGACCTCGCGTGCGCAAGGCTCAATCTCGACCGCGCCCTCTCCATCTATCCGCGGCTCGGCGGAATAAAGAAGCTGCTGAGAAAACTGAACGGGAACTGAGCCCGCCTTTCACTATTCTTTAAAAAAGGTTGAAATCCCGGCGCAATGATTTAATATCTACCATCGTTGAAAGGATCTTTTGCTGTGTTTCTCGTTCCGGAAAGGCTTTTCCTTACAAGAGGTGTCGGCAGGCACAAGCAGGAGCTGCGCTCTTTCGAGCTGGCCCTGCGGGACGCCGGCATCGAGAAGTGCAATCTGGTCCAGGTGTCGAGCATCCTGCCTCCCCGCTGCAAGATAATCCGCAGGGCCAGGGGCGTGAAGGAGATTGTTCCGGGCCAGATCACCTTCTGCGTGATGGCGAGGTGCAGCTCCAACGAGCCCCACCGCCTGATAGCCTCCTCTATCGGAATAGCTGTCCCGACCGACAAAAATTCATACGGCTACCTGAGCGAGCACCACGCTTACGGCCAGACGGACGAAGCGGCGGGCGACGAGGCCGAAGACATGGCCGCGGCCATGCTTGCCTCGACGCTTGGCTTGGAGTTCGATGAGAATAAGAGCTGGGATGAGCAGAAAGAAGTGTACCGAATGAGCGGCAAGATCGTGAAGGCAACGAACATCACCCAGTCGGCGGTGATTACATCGGGCTACACGACGGTCATCGCGGTCGCCGTCTTTCTCTTCGACAGGGAAGAGCAGGACAGGATGGGTCTTAGATCCCCTTCTCCCTGAGACCTTCCACGTCGGTGTCGATTACGAAGATGAGCGTTCCCCACCGCGTTGAGGGCCCCACGAGGCAGATCTTGTCGCCATCTTTAATCCTGAACGCCGGGCCCGAGAGGATGCTGACGGAATTCTCGGGATCGTAGAACGTCAGGCCCTTGTCCTCTCCCGTGAGCCACACCTGGACGTACGCGTCTTTCCCGTAATAGACCTTGGGCGATACATTGAGAGTGCTGTTCCCCGGGATTGGGATCGCCGCCGTCCGGCCGAGTAGGAGCTTGAAGTGCTTCTTGTCGAGCCTTGTGTATGCGGTATAGGGAAGCTTCTTAAGGCAGCCCTTCACCCGGCACAGGTCATCCCCGATGTCGTGGCGGAAGTCCGACGCGAATACCGTGTAAACGTCGAACTCGAACTTTCTCTGGGCGCCGGCTTCAGGCAGGGCGGAAAAAGCGATAAATATAGTCGATAGCAGAATCAGGGTGAATCTCTGCATGGAGGACCTCCTTAGCTGCCCGTTTTTGAACTCCCGGGCTTTCCCTTAAAGATCTATCTCATGTATTACGAAGATGATCGAGCCCCACCGCGTCTTCGGGCCTATCAGGAGAAGCGAGTCGTCTTCCCCGAAGATGAAAGCCTTTCCTGCCATGGTGCCGATGACGGGGGCCGAGTCGTAGAAACTGAAATCCTTATCATTGCCGGTCAGGCATATATCGACGTAGAGCTTCTTGTCCTGAAACACTTTCGGTGAAATTGCGAAAGAGCTGCCTCCGGGGATTGGTATCGCCTGGGTCTCCCCCAGCCTGATTCTGAGCTTTCTCTCGTTGATCGGTGTAAAAAACGTATAACCGGTCTTCTTTAAGTCGTCCTTTATCAGGACCAGGTCCGGCCCGAAGCCTTCCCTGAAGTCCGACGCCAGAACGGTATAGACCTTGAACCCGTACTTGTGCTCGCCGGCCTGCGCTGCGGTCGCCGCAAGGAGTACAGCGAAAGAAAGCAGGAGAAAGACAATTACTCTTCGTGACATAAGGACCTCCTTCACCGCTGGGTGAGTTGTGGTTTTATCTCAAAAATGAAAATACCATATATTGTACTGATGTCAACGGAAAAAGCTTGACCGTTTGAAAAAGTATTGCAAATCTACAACCGTTCCATAAATGTAAAACGCGGGTGGAGTGGAGCTATGGAAAGAGCTGTTGTCCTGATGAGCGGCGGTATGGATAGCTGCGTCGCCGCCTCGCGCGCCGCCCGGTCTTACGAGGTCTGGGCGTTCCACGCGAAGTACGGGCAGAGGACCGAGGAGAGGGAGCTTAAGGCCTTTCTCGATCTCTGTGAATACTACAAGATACCCCCGTCGCGGCGGCTCATATCCGCCCTTCCGTTCTACGGGATAATCGGCGGCTCGGCCCTCCTGGACCGGGCAATGGACGTTCCCGAAGGCGATGAGGGGTCCCCATCGACGCCATCCACATACGTTCCTTTCAGGAACGCCGTTCTGTTGAGCATTGCCGTCGCGTGGGCCGAAGTCATCGGGGCGAAGAAGGTCTTCATCGGCGCCATGGAGGAGGACGCCGCCGGTTACCCCGATTGCCGGAAGGGCTTTATCGATTCCTTCAACGCCATGGTCGGGTGGGGGACCAAGGAGGGGACCGACGTGGAGGTCGTCGCCCCCCTTATAAATAAAAAGAAGGCTGAGGTAGTCAGGGAAGGTGTGAGGTTGGGAGCGCCGTTTCATCTCACCTGGGCGTGTTATTCGAGCAGCGGTCCCGAGCCCTGCATGAGCTGCCTGAGCTGCCTCAAGAGGAAGAGGGCGTTCGAGGAGGCTGGGGTGCAAGACCCATTGCTTAATAAATAATCACTGAAGACACTGAAGACATTGATTGGCAAGATACAAGATACAAGGTGTAAAATGCAAGAAACAAGAAACAAGAAACAAGATACAAGATACAAACAATCACCAATAAACAATAACCAAACAAGCCTTGATTTAATCTCGGTTTTTAAACTGTTAAGTTTGGGTATTGGGATTTTGAATTTGGATATTGTTTGGTTATTGTATCTTGCATCTTGGTTATTGCGATCATCCAGTCGATATTAATATGCTTAAAGACTTACCACTCGTTATGAATTCAAGGCTTGGTGTTTATCGATGATCGGTTATTACGGCCATCCGTCGCGTGAGGTGCTGGAGGAGGCGCGCGCCCGGTTCGGCAATGATTTTATCGACCTTGACGTCGCAACGGGGGCCCCCTCCTCGGGTGTGCTGCCGAGAGCATACTGCAAGATACTGTCCAATATTGTCGATAATGCCGTCAATCTCGGCGACAGACTGGCCGTCATCGTAGCCTCGGTGGGAGAGGAGAAGTGCGACGGCGGGCGAAACGTCGCGGTCATCCTGGAGAAGATGGGTTTCAACGTTGTTCAAACCACCAATACAAACAATCTCCGCCGGCCTGTCACCATCAGCACCTCCGGCCTTTCGCTGAAAGAGAAGCTCGACAGGATTATGGCTTCCGTTGTTAGGGCGCAACCGCGGGCCTTACCCGGTTGCAGGCCGACTCACGGTTTCTGGGGCGTCCCGCCGAACGACTATTCCCTGCTTGATCTCTTCCCGCCGACGACCCACGTTTACGGCTGGACGAGGTGCGTCGAGGCCGGTGTCCCGTCGGACCTCGAGCTGGAGCTCCACGTTGACCCGGAGGTCCCGACTGTCTTCTTCACGCAGTCGTTCTGCGCTAAGCAGGCGCTGGCGAAGTTCCTGGCCGGGAAATACGGCGGTCTCTGCATCGACATTGATACGTCTGTCACCGACAGCATACTGGCAAAGGTTGAGGCGTTCATCGCCCTCACGTAAAGATGATACTGGCTGATTGCGGCACGGTCTGGAGCAAGATATGCGACACCGGCACGGGTGTTCTCGATGTCCTGTCCACAAAGGACGTCACCGTGAAGTACCCGGGTTCTTTCGATATCGGCACGGGGCACATGGCGAAGGGCCGCTCAATACGCTACGAAAACGAGTTGATCGCGCTGATCCGGGGGAGCATGAGGCTTGTTGAAGAGGGGACATACAGCATTGTGGACGTGGGGGGGCGGGACATCAAGTTCTGCCGGCTGAAGGAACGCAGGCCGCTGAAACTGGACTGGAACCAGTCCTGCGGCGCGAACACCGGCTTCACAATCGAGCTCCTCGCAGGTTACTACGGCCTCGACTGCAATAAGCTACCCGTGACCGGGGAGAGGATTCCGCTAACATGCGGTGTCTTCGGGATGGAGAAGATGTTCGACATGATTATAAACAAGGTTGATCCCGCGGAGGCCCTGGCGAGGTTCGTTCACGGCCTGGCGTACAACGTCTTCAACTTCTGCGGAAGGCCGGAGAAGCTCTACCTCTCCGGCGGCCTGTGCGAGAATAATAGCTTCCTGGCGTCACTGGGTAAGTACACGGACGTCACCCCCCTTGGCAGGGATGTGCTTCTTTACGGCCTGAGCGAGGAGTATGCCGGGCCAACAGGCGGATAGCTTAAGAGTCGCCGTTGGGCATTTGGAATTGATTCGTCCTTAGATCTTGTACTCGTAGCTGCTTCCTCCGATGAATTCCCGCAGGAGGGAGTCCTTGGGGACAATTGAGTCGTTCTCGCAGACCTCGATGGAGTTCAGGAGGTTGAATACCCTCTCGGCGCGCCTGTATGCGTCCTTCTTCTTGGGTATGTCCCTGAATTTATCCATAGCCTCGATCACGTATTTGAACATGTACTTCTTGTGGATCGGAAGCTCGTAGGAGAGCGCCCCGTTGAAAACGTAATCCACTTTGGTTATGAACGGAACGATGTGCTTCATCTCGCTCTTCCGGACGTAGTGCCAGTGGCCGATGGTCGCGACCGGGCTGTAGCTCCTGTGCCAACTGTCGCGGACCATCCTGCGAAGGAGGCGGATGTCCGTCCACCGGATCCACCTGTTGTTGACTCCCCTCATCATGCTGAGCGTCTCGATGTATAGCCTGAACTTTTTGCTGTCCTGAATCGAGTCGGTCATTTCCTGGTATAGGCCGTGGAGACAGTCAAGGAGAAGTATCTCGTTCTCCTCGAGGTTGAAGGGGACCGTCTCCTCTTCCCTGAGGCCGGTCTTGAAGTTGTAGCGCGGGCTCTGGACCGTCTTCCCTTCCAGGAGCTCGCAGAGGTGCTGGTTGATGAGCTTCAGGTCCAGCGCCTGGGGCGTCTCGAAATCGTAATCGCCGAACTCGTCTTTCGGGTGGAGCTCAAGGTCCCAGAAGTAGTTGTCGAGGTTGAGGAGCTTGAACCTGTAGCCCAGCTTCTGGAGCTTCTCGGATATCTTGGTCGTCGTGGTCGTCTTTCCCGAACTGGAGGGTCCGGCGACTATGACGATCCTGATGCGGTCAAGGTGTTCCGCGATGAGTGCCGCTGCCTTCGCCACTTCGTCTTGGTAGCGTACCTCTTCTGCCTCTATGAGTTCCGGGAAGGACCCGTTTTTGACCCTTCTGTTCAGTCCCTGGACCGTGTCGACACCATGTATCCTGTTCCAGTCGAGCACCTTTTCCGTTACCCAGTGAGGAATATTCTTCTTAAATTTCCTGTAACCTTCAGTAGCCATTGTACTGTACCCCCATCTTTTAAAATATTATTGAATATGTTGAGTTACGAAATATTATACAATTTTACTTAAATGTAAAGAAAAATTTTAAAAAATTATTAAGAATTTTATTTAGAAGATAATTTTAAAAATATTGTGTGGATAAAGGCTCATTGTGGCGGCCGTTGGAGGGGGGCGACCCGGTCAGTAGTGGACAGACTTGAGGCAAAGGCCGTGAGGCGGGGCTACGGGCCCTGCGCGCCTCTTGCCCCGCAGCATTTCAGAGATATCATCCGGGGAGAGCTTTCCCCTGCCGACTTCCAGGAGCGTTCCCGCGATGTACCTCACCATGTGCCTGAGGAAGCCATTCGCGGCGACACTGAGGACGATCTCAGCGTTAATCAGATCTATATCCAGTCTTGTTATCCTCCGGACAGTACTCTTGACGTCGAGGTTTGACGCTGCAAACCCGCTGAAGTCGTGCTCCCCGATGAGTTGTGCCGCAGCCTTTTTCATGGCATTCATATCCAAGAGATAGTTGTAGAAGTAAGCGTACCTTTTCCGGAGGGGGGAGGAGACTTCCCTGTTGAGGACGGTGTACTCGTATACTTTACCACGGGCGTCCTTCCGGGCATGGAAGTCCTCCGGGACGTCCCCCGCCGCCAGTACCCGGATATCGCGGGGGAGATAGCTGTTCAGGCCGCTCCGTATCGTTTCGCAGGGGAGTTTTGATTCCGTTGAGAAGTTCGCCACCTGGCTGAGGGCGTGGACGCCTGCGTCCGTTCTGCCTGAGGCGGTCAGCCTGCTTCTTGCCCCGGTAAGCTTAAATATCGCTTCCTCGATCTCACCCTGTATCGTCCGCCCCTTCGCCTGGAGCTGCAGGCCGAGGTAATCGGTGCCGTCGTACTCGATCGTAAGCTTGATATTTCTCATGTGTTTACACCCCGTCCTGTCGATAAGTCTATACGCGGTACTCTCCGTGGAACAGCCAAAATTTGCCCCGGAGGTAAACATGGGGTTCTCATCCCTCCTTTTCAAATGCGGGGATTATGAGAAGGCGCTCGAGGCGGCGAGGAAGGCGGTCAAGCTCTCCCCGAAAGACCGGAGCGCCCGTATTCAGCTGGCGAGATGTCTCATGAAATTTCCCGAGAGAGTCAAGGAGGCGGCGAGCGCGGCAATTGAGGAATTCACCGCGGCTAGGAGCCCAAAACAGCCCTAAAGAATTTCCTTCTCTATCAGAAGCTCCGCTATCTGGACGGCGTTGAGAGCGGCTCCCTTTCTCAGGTTATCTGAGACGACCCATAGGTGAAGGCCGGTCTCAATGTCCGGGTCCTTGCGGATCCGTCCGACAAAGACGTCGTCGCAGTGCGCCGCGTCGGCCGGCAGGGGATAGACGGAGTTTGCCGGGTCGTCCTGGAGTACGACGCCGGGGGCCTCCTCCATTATCTTTCGCACCTCTTCGACCGGGAGGGGCTCCTCTGTCTCTATGTAGATGGACTCGCTGTGTGCGTAGAAGACCGGGACCCTCACGGTTGTCGAGGCGATCTTTATGGAGTCGTCGTGGAACATCTTGTGTGTCTCTCGCCTGGTCTTCCACTCCTCGGTAGTGTACTCCATCTCCTTGAAAGAGCCTATCTGGGGCAGGCAGTTGAAGGCTATCCTGTGGGGGTAGGCCTCGCACCTGACCTCGTCGAGCCTGCCATCCAGGACGAGGGGTGACTGCTCCCGGAGCTCCCGGATGGCCGACCGGCCCGTTCCCGAGACGGATTGGTAGGTCGAGGCGATGATCCTGGTTATCTTTGAGCGCCTGTAGATGGGCCAGAGGGCGACGACCATCTGGATGGTGGAGCAGTTCGGGTTGGCTATTAATCCCTCGTTCCAGTCCACGTCGTCCGGGTTGACCTCCGGGACGACGAGGGGGACCTTCGGGTCCATCCTGAAGTCAGCTCCGTTGTCTATGACTATGGCGCCTCTCGATATCGCTTCCTTCGCGTAGGTGACGGCGGCTCCCTTCTCGCCCTCCGTCCCGGCGAAGAGGGCGAGGTTTGCACCATCAAACTCCTCCGGCGCCGCCTTGCGGACCGGGTAGGTCACGCCGTCCACTTCTATGTCTCGCGCGCTCCTGGCCAGGACTTTCAGCTGGGCTACAGGAAAGTCCCTCTGCCTCAAGACGCGGAGCATCTCGATGCCGACTGCTCCAACACCGACAACGACAACATTAAACTTCTTGGCCATTCCTCTTAACCTCCGTTTTATACAGCTAACCGATGGATTTCTTAAACATTCGCAGGGCCTGGTCCGCTTCCTCTATAAAGCTTTGCAGATTCCCGGGGTTGATTCGTTTGCCGTGATTATAAAAAAGTATTCTGTCCCCATCAGCCTCAATTGATACGATTCTGTCCCTGTTCTGAAAATAATCAAGGATCCACGATGCGAACAATTTTCTTACAGCTTCCTCGTTGTTCCCCTTCAACAGGTACTTTTTCGAGAATTCGTGGTGGCTGGAGAAATCGATGTCATGGAAGCCTAGCTTGTCTCCTATTCTGTGGAAGATGCTTTCCGGACCCATATTGAAAGCCGGTAGGCTTACATTGCCAAGCATGGAGCAGGCGATGGTCTGGGTATGGGTGGAGGAGCTCTTTCCGCCCCCCGTTGTATATTTATAATCGAAGATCATCCAGTGGTTGCTGCCCCATTTGCCCCGCAGGACATTATAGGCTTTGCGTGAATGTCCTTTTTGGAACATCTTGAGATTGATGAAGGACGCGGTGATATCCTCTTCGGGCCTCGGCGTGAAAGAAAACCCCAATAGCGCGGAGACCTTTTTGAGTTCTTCACGCCTTTTCTTTTCCTTCATATAACTTAATATGAAGATGGCGATGATGAGGGCGAGGATACCGACTATGAAGTGCCAGAGTTGCATTCTTGATAGCGATGTTCGCGACTTAGGCGGTTGCTTCGACTGGTGTATCAGTCTTCAAGTATGTATTTTACCAGGAGATCTCCAACATCGCTCGTCCCCATCCCCATCTTACCAGCCGAGAGGCTCTTTATATCCTTCTGAAGTGCTTTTACCATTGCGTCCTCCACGGCCTCTGCCGCATCTTCCTCGCCAAGGCTCTCGAGCATCATCTGGCCGGCGGCGATTGCCGCGAGTGGGTTGATCACGTTCTTTCCGGTGTACTTGGGCGCGGAGCCGCCTATCGGCTCGAACATGGATACGCCTTCCGGGTTTAGATTGCCGCCAGCGGCTATTCCCATGCCTCCCTGCGTGATGGCTCCCAGGTCGGTTATGATGTCGCCGAACATGTTCCCCGTCACGATTACGTCGAACCATTCGGGGTTCTTAACCATCCACATGCACGTGGCGTCAACGTGGTAGTACTCCCTCGTTATGTCGGGGTACTCTTTTTCACCCATCTCGTTGAACGCTCGCTCCCAGAGGTCGTATGCAAAGGTGAGGACGTTAGTCTTGCCGCAGAGCGCCAGTGTCTTCTTCCTGTTCCTCTTCTTTGTGTACTCGAAGGCGTACCTGAGGCAGCGGTCCACCTGGAAGCGGTTGTAGACCATTGACTGGACGGCCACCTCGTGTGGGGTCCCCTTCATGGATATGCCGCCCGTTCCCGTGTAGAGGCCGCCAGTGTTCTCGCGGACGACGACGTAGTCGATATCTTCGGGCCCCTTGTTTCGGAGGGGCGTCTCCACGCCGGGATAGAGCTTGACGGGCCTGAGATTTATATACTGGTCGAGGCCGAAGCGGAGCTTGAGGAGTATCCCCTTCTCGAGTATGCCGGGCTTGACGTCGGGATGGCCTATCGCCCCAAGGTAGATCGCGTCGAAGGCGCGCATCTCGTCGATGGCCGAGTCGGGAAGGGTCTCCCCCGTTCTCTTGTATCTTTCTCCACCGAAGTCGAACTCCTGCTTTTCGAGCTTGAAGCCGAACTTACCGCTCGCGGCTTCGAGGACCTTGACGCCCTCCCTGACGACCTCGGGTCCCGTCCCGTCCCCGGGTATGACCGCTATCTTGTAGCTCTTAGCCATCTGTTTCTCCTTATGTAGTTCATCAATCCTCCGGCTTCTATGATCTCCTGTATGAACGGAGGAAGCGGCTGCACCGTGTACGACTTGCCCTTCGTGATGTTTTCGATCTTTCCCTTCGAGGGGTCGACCTCGATCTCGTCGCCGGCCTCGGCGTCCTTTGCGGCATCAGGGCACTCGAATATAGGCAGCCCCACGTTTATGGAGTTCCTGTAGAAGATCCTCGCGAAGCCGGCTGCTATGACGCAGGGAATTCCCTTCCCTTTAATAGCCACCGGGGCGTGCTCCCGCGATGAGCCGCAGCCGAAGTTCTTGCCGCCTATGAGGATATCCCCCTCATTTATCCTGGCCGGCATGCCGGGGTCCATCCCCTCGAGGCAGTGCTCGCCGAGCTCCGCGGGATCGGTTGTAACAAGGTACTTTGCCGGGATTATCTCGTCCGTGTTGACGTTATCCCCTACGACGATGGCCTTTCCCCTGTATTTCACTGGCTCCTCCTTAATAAATTAGCTCACTGTAAAATCTTTCGAAGAAAAATTTTACTTTAGATCTCTTCAGGCGAGGCGATTCTTCCCGCCACGGCGCTCGCTGCGGCGACGGCGGGGCCCGCGAGGTAGACCTCGCTCTCAAGGTGCCCCATCCGACCCACGAAGTTCCTGTTCGTCGTGGCGACGGCGCGCTCCCCCTCTGCAAGTATGCCCATGTGTCCGCCCAGGCAGGGGCCGCAGGTGGGCGGCGAGATCACCGCTCCGGCATCTATCATCTGCTCGAAGAGGCCCTCGGACATTGCTTTCCTGTATATTTCCTGAGTCCCCGGTATAACGATCAGCCGGACGTATTTTGCCTTTTTCTTCCTGGAGAGGACTGCGGCGGCGACCCTGAGATCGTCAAGGCTTCCGTTCGTGCACGAGCCTATGACTACCTGGTCGATAGGAACGTCGCCCGCCTCGCTCACAGGCCTTGAATTCGACGGCAGGGAAGGGAATGCCACCTGCGGCTCCAGGTCGCTCACGTCGAATTCCATCACGTCCGAGTACTCCGCATCATCATCACTGTGGTAGACTGAATACTCTCTTTTCGCGCGCTCCTTTACGTACTCCTCGGTTATATCATCGGGTTCAACGATGCCGTTCTTGCCGCCGGCCTCGATGGCCATGTTGCACATGGTGAACCGCCCGGACATGGGAAGGCCGGCTATAACTTCCCCCGTGAACTCCATCGCCTTATAGGTCGCGCCGTCGACGCCTATCCGACCGATGGTGAAGAGGATGAGGTCCTTGCCTGAAACCCACTTGCGGAGCTTGCCCTTATAGATAAATTTTATCGTCTCCGGCACACGGAGCCATATCTCGCCCGTAGCCATGACTGCAGCGAGGTCGGTGGAGCCCACGCCCGTCGAGAAGGCCCCGAGGGCGCCGTAAGTGCAGGTGTGACTGTCGGCCCCTATAACGATGTCTCCTGGCAGGACGATACCCTTCTCCGGCAGGAGTACGTGCTCTATGCCGACCTCTCCGACGTCGAAGAAGTTGACGATTCCGTGCTTCCGGGCGAAGTCGCGGCAGAACTTGCACTGCTGTGCAGACTTGATGTCCTTGGCCGGCGTGAAGTGGTCCATTACCAGGACTACCTTGTTCCTGTCGAACACCTCACCCGCGCCGAGAGACGAGAACGCCTCTATGGCGAGGGGGGCCGTAATGTCGTTGGCGAGGGCGATGTCCACCTTCGCCTGGACGATCTCCCCCGGCCTGACGGAGTCGCGTTCGCAGTGCGCTGCGATAATCTTCTCTGTTATCGTCATAAATTATCTCGTTTTGCTCGCAAATTTATTATGGGCGCCATCATTTTCCATTTGGCAGTCAACTGTATATTCACTGCCTCGGAATTTCAATAATCAATTTTTAGCTGGCCACTGTGTCCTCGAATTTGCTACAAAAGGAGCGAAATCGGGGGTATAGCTCAGCTGGGAGAGCGCATGACTGGCAGTCATGAGGTCAGGGGTTCGAATCCCCTTACCTCCACCATGACATCCTGCCCGGAGCACGTTCCGTGCTCCGGGCTTTCTTATACTGCCTAAAAAAGCTATTATAATACACTGGGCGGCATTGTGCCGGAGTGGTGAAATCGGTAGACGCGCTGGACTCAAAATCCAGTGGGGCTTAAACCCCGTGTGGGTTCGAATCCCACCTCCGGCACCATAACGACGGTTGCTGGTTTCTGGAGAAATTGAACAAATTCAACCTACGTCCCTGAATTCTGTTCCTGGATTCTAATTGAATGCGGCTCTGACCGCGCATATAATCCAACTATTCAAAGGGAGGAAATGATGTCTGCGGCGCAACCGATGATAAAGGCGATACTAGTCTGTGATCACATAATCACCGAGGCCGGGACGAACAAGAAGAGCCTGATCGGTGTCTTCGAGAACATCACGGTGTTCAAGTTTCCCTACCGCCATCCGCTTTTCAGCGTGTACGTGAAGCTCACCGATGCATCGGGAAAGTACAGGGTCAGAATAGAGCTGGTCGATCTCAAACAGAATAAGATCATCGGGAAGGGAGAGATCCTCAGTATGGATTTCCCCGATAAGCTTTCCCACTACGAGCTAACCTTCAACTTCGGCGGCTTGCGGTTCAACCACGCAGGCAAGTACGAATTCAGGATATACGCCAATGACGAGTTCCTCGACTCCAAGGACTTCAACGTTCTCCAGGCCAAGAAAAGGCCTTCTTAAAGCCGCCGTCCTTGCCGTATTCATGCTTCTCCCCGCCCTGGCACGGGGCCAGGACGGTATGGTCAGAGCATATCTCTTTTACTCCGCCGCCTGCGAGGAGTGCCACGAGGTCATGGAGGAGCTGCTGCCCCCCCTGAGGGAGGAGTACGGCCCGTCCCTTGTGATACGTGAGCTCGATCTTGCGATACCAAAAAATTACGAGCTGCTTGTAGCGCTCGAGGAGAAGTGCCGGAAAAGCGGAAACGCGCCGCCCGTCGTCGTGGTGGGTGATACGCTCCTGGGTGGCTTCGACGAAGTCAGGCTCAGGTTGCCGGCCGCCATAGCGGAGGTCGCATGCAACGGGGGATGCCCCTGGCCCGCGGCCGCTCGAAACGTAAAGGAGCCTTCGGGTGACCGGGCGGCAAGGGTCGCCGCTTTCTACGAGTTCGGATGCAAGGCGTGCGGGCGCATAGAGCTGATACTGGATAATGTTGCCAGGCAATATCCGTCGGCGATAATAGAGCGCTACGACACAACGCTGAGAAAGAACAAGATTCTTTTAGAAGCGGCCTCGGGGATAGCCGGTGTGCCGGGGGAGAAGAGGCTGATCACGCCGGTGGTATTTGCGGGGAAGGAGTACCTGATCGGCGGGGATATCGGTGACGGGGCCCTTGTCGAGATTATTGGTGCGCCCGGCTCCGGCTACGACATCGTATCCGGGGCGCGGCCCATTGAGGGGAGCGTTTCGGACAAAATCGCCGGGAGGCTCGAGTCATTCAAGGCGATGGCCGTCGTCTCGGCCGGCCTGATAGACGGCATAAACCCATGCGCCTTCGCCACGATAGTTTTTTTTATATCCTATCTGACCCTGGTCGGCCGGAGCAGGAGGGAAATCCTGGTTGTAGGCGTCTTCTTTACCATTGCCGTCTTCCTCTCCTACATCGCCATCGGGCTCGGCCTCTTCGTCGGGATCCGGTCCCTGTCGGTTTTTCCCGCAATAGGCGCCGCCTTCTCTTACGGCATCGGTGGATTTGCCATAGTCCTGGGGGTATTAAGCTTTGTCGATTACCTGAAGTGCAGGAGGGGAAAAGCGTCGGGGATGATCCTTCAGCTTCCTTCGGCGGCGAAGAAGAAGATCCACTCCGTTATCAGGGAGAGGTCCCGCCTGAGGAACTATGTAATCGCTTCCCTGGTTATCGGCTTCCTCGTGTCGCTTATAGAGCTGGTCTGCACGGGACAGATATATCTCCCCACGATAATGCTCGTGGTCTCCGGCGGGGGCTTCAGCACAAGGGCGCTCTTCCTGCTTATCCTCTACAACCTCGCCTTTGTTCTCCCACTGGCGGGGATCGTTATACTGGCGTCCTCCGGCCTGAGCGCGGAAAGGCTCGGCGGCGTCATGACCAGGCACCTTGCAGCCATCAAGCTGCTCTCCGCGATCCTCTTCTTCGCTCTTGGCACGCTCATCTTCCTCCTATAACTTATAAGTTAAAGATGTTATGAGAGAAAGCTATAATTACCGCCGTAGAAGTGTTGTAATCCGACAGGAATGGGGCGAGAATTACGTGGATCCGGTTCTTGAAAAATATACGGCCGCGGAGGGTGAATGAAAAAAACCGGATGAGAAGAACAGGGAGAAATATCGTAAAGGTTGCGTCGCGGTCTCGGGGTAGAGGCGGTTCCGTCGCCGGCGGTATAGCGAAGCTTGCCGCTGTCATCACCCTTTTGATAGCAGGCGTCCGTGCCGGTGCCGAGTCGGTGCCGGTGGTCGAGGTGACAGCACCCGGGGGACCGGTGCGGGTAGGCCGGCGGTTCTCCGTCAGCGCCACTGTTTCATGGGAGGGTGAAGGGACGGAGGTGGATGTGGGAAGGCCGGCGTTCGAGGTCCCGGAGAACCTGCGCCTGGAAATATCCTCCCAGGAGTGCCGCACTGCTCTCCGGGACGGAATCCCCCGTTCTGAGAAGAAGTACGACCTGGTTTTCATCGCGGAAAAGGAAGGCAGGGCAACAATAGGTCCCCTTATCTTTAACGCGAGACGGGAGGAAAACGAGTTCGGCCTGACGGGCCGGGCCGTTGACGTGGAGGTCGTCCGCGGCCGGTCAACAATATGGGTGGTCGCTATAATTGCGGCTTTCGTCGTCCTCGGTATTGCTATCTTGATCTACAAGAGAAAGCGAAAGAATACCAAGTTAGCCCTCGCTGAGCTCGGGCAACTTTTATTTTTTTTGACAGGATTAACAAGATTTACAGGATTGTAAAAAGTAAATGCTTTAGCGTCAAAATCAAGCGGTTTTTCTTATATATCCTGTCTAATAAGTTTTTAAAATTCAGATGCAGCGAGTTACTACAGATTGTTACTAAGGAAGGTTACGAAGGAGGCTCCCGGGTAAGATCTTTGTAACCATTAGTAACCTCTAGTAACTGGATTGTATGGGAATTTGTTATTTAGACTAGCCACAAAGGCACGAAGACACGAAGAAAAACTAATAATAATTATTCTTTGTGCCTTAGTGTCTTAGTGGCAAAAGTCCCCGGCGAAGCCGGGATAAGTGCTGTAGCCGGCTATAGGAAGGTACGATTCTTGAAAGTAGATTGGGGACAAACTAAATTAAGCTAACTCAGGGAGGTAAAAAATGGACAGCGTAATAGCGAGAATAGATGAAAAGGTGAAGAGGGAGAGCGAGTTCCTGACGCGCCTGACCGAAGAGATCAGAAAGGTGATCGTGGGCCAGCAGTATCTCATCGACCGGCTTCTCATAGGCCTCCTGGCGAACGGCCACGTCCTCATTGAGGGTGTTCCGGGCCTCGCCAAGTCGATGTCGGTGATGGTTCTCTCGATGGCGATCAACACGAAATTCCAGCGCATACAGTTTACGCCCGATCTGCTTCCCGCCGACCTCATAGGCACGCTGGTCTATAATCCCAAGACGGGCGATTTCACGACAAAGAAGGGACCCATCTTTGCCAACCTGATCCTCGCGGACGAGATAAACAGGGCGCCGGCAAAGGTTCAGAGCGCCCTCCTGGAGGCGATGCAGGAGAGGCAGGTCACTATCGGGTCCAGCACATTTCCGCTCGAGGAGCCGTTCCTGGTCCTGGCAACGCAGAACCCCATAGAGCACGAGGGGACGTACCCCTTGCCCGAGGCACAGGTAGACCGCTTCATGCTCAAGCTCAACATCACCTACCCGAGCAGGGAAGAGGAGAGGGAGATCGTCGAGAGAATGGCGGTCGTGGGAAAGGAAATCAAGGTAGATCCGGTCATCGGCCCCGATGAGATTTTACGCGCCCGGCAGACCGTCAACGAGATCTATATCGATCAGAAAATAAAAGAGTATATTCTCGACCTCGTCTTCGCCACGAGGGAGCCTAAGAACCACGGGCTGGACCTTGAAAATCTCATCCTGTACGGCGCTTCGCCCCGCGCCTCCATATACCTCACGGTTGCCGCCAAGGCCCACGCGTTCCTCAGCGGGAGGGGGTACGTTGTTCCCCAGGACGTTAAGTCGGTCGGCATGGACGTCTTGCGGCATAGGGTCATCGTCACGTACGAGGCGGAGGCGGAGGAGATGACAAGCGAGCAGATCCTCTCGAGGATTTTCGACGAGGTACCGGTTCCGTAAATTCGTGAAGCGTGAAGCGTGAAGAGTGAAGCGAAATACGAGATACGAAATACGGTGTTAGCTAAAGACGGAAGGGTCTGAAGGCTCTATACAAGGATAGCTACGCGGGACGTTGAAATGCAGGGCTATTAAATATGATCCCGAAAGAGATACTTAAAAAGGTTCGTCGGATAGAGATCACCACCAAGCGGATGGTCACCGACGTTTTCGCGGGAGAGTACGAGAGCGTCTTCAAGGGCCGGGGCATGGAGTTCGACGAGGTCCGCGAGTACCAGCCCGGTGATGACATCAGGTCGATCGACTGGAACGTAACCGCGAGGACCGGCCATCCCCACGTCAAGAAGTTCGTCGAGGAGAGGGAGATGACGGTGATGTTCCTCGTCGATGCAAGCGCGTCGGGCCGGTTCGGCACGGTCAACATGATGAAAAACGAGCTTGCCGCGGAGGTCTGCGCCGTTCTCGCCTTCTCCGCTATACGCAACAAGGATAAGGTCGGTCTTATCATTTTCACCGATACCGTAGAGAAGTTCGTGCCGCCGAAGAAAGGGAACGTTCACGTCCTGAGGGTTATACGCGAGCTGCTGTACTTCAAGCCGAAGGGTGTCGGGACCGATATTGCCGTCGCCCTGGAGTATCTCAACAGGGTGACGACGAGGAGGGCCGTGACGTTTCTGGTCTCCGACTTTCTCGCCGCGGAGTACGAGAAGGCCCTTCGCATCGCCAACAACAAGCATGACGTTATAGCGATCGGTGTGTCCGACCCGGGGGAGACGGAGCTTCCCTCGATCGGTTTTCTGCAGCTCAAAGATGCCGAGAGCGGCAGGACGATGATTGTGGATACGAGGGACCCGGAGCTGAAACGGGAACTCAAGAAGCGGAAGGGGTTGGAATTCGTAGAGAGAAGGAGAGTTATGAGATCTATGGGGGTTGACTACATCGGCATATCTACAGGAAAGCCGTATGTAAAAGAACTCATGAGCTTTTTTAAAGCCAGGGCCCGTCGGAGGTAATATTGAAAATTTCAAAAGGAACGGTAACTATCATGGGGATGGATGGTTTGTTAAGAATAGTCGCGTGTTTCTATCTGGTATTTACACTGGCTTCGTGCGCGGGGACGGCACGAAAAAAGATCGCTGTTGCCGGGGATACCGGTCAGGAGGACAGGGTTCTTGCAACAGTCGGCGGAAAGCCTGTCACGGAGTCGGATTTCAACAGGGCCCTGGAGCGTGTCCCGGCGGCGTACCGGGATAAATATCTCTCCGCTGACGGAAAGAAGCAGCTGGTGCGCAGCCTGATAGAGGACGAGCTTTTCTACCAGGAGGGCAGGAGGCTCGGGATAGACAGCGCCCGCAACGTCAAGGCGGAGGTTGAGGATTTCAGGAAACGTATTATCAGGGAGAGGGTGAGCGACGAGCTGAAGAAGAAGGTCGTCGTGAAGGATTCGGACATCGAAAGGTATTATCGCGATAATCAGGAGAAGTACACCGTCCCCGAGAAACTCAGGCTTGGCGTCATCATGATAGGTCTGAGCAAAGATGCCGCCCCGGAGGAGGTTGAGAAGGCGGAGGAGAAGGCCATGAATATCATCGAGAGGCTGAGCGCGGGCGAAGAGTTCGAGTGGCTGGCCCGCCAGTTATCCGGCCATTCTTCGGGAAAAGATGGGGGCGACCTTGGTTTTCTGGCGGTGGAAGATATTCCGGCCGACATAGCCGTGGAGGCTTCTGCCATCCCGGTGGTTGGCGAGGTGTCGGGACCCGTCCGGGGAGAGCTGGGGATCTACATTGTGAGGCTTACCGGCAAGCAGCCCGAGTCAACCGTCGCTTTTGAAGAGGCCGGGGGCGACATCGAGCGGGCGCTTTTCAAAAAGGCCCATGACGATGCCTATAAGGAGCTCCTGGAGAACCTGGAGGATGAGTTCGATATAGAGATTGACGAGGCCGCCATGAACCGGATCGGCGTCAAAACGATCAAAAAGTAAAACCACCGAAGATTGAACCACGGATTAAACGGATGAGACGGATTAAATCATTTATAAATCAGCATAATCGGTCAAATCCGCGGTTTAATATCAATAGTGCAATCATGTTCAAGAGCAAGATATTTCCTGTCGTTCTTTTTCTACTGGCCTCTATGGCTTCATGCGAGAAAAGATATGATGGGCCGGTGCCGTCGATAACGGCGAGCGTCGACAGGGACAGGATATCCGTGGGGGATAGAATAGCCTACAGGGTCCGCTCCGTGGTTGATAAGGAAACCCCCTCCCTGTTGAAAGAATATCAGGGGAGCATTGGACCCTTTACGATACTGAACAGCGATATTAGAGAATCCGTGACGGGCGGGAGGCGGATTATTGACTGCCTGTACACGATCACGGCTTTTACTACGGGGCATCAAGTTATCGAGCCTCCCGTACTCGAGTACGGTGAGGACGGGAAAGAACGGCTGGCGGCCTCCCCGATCGAGATAGAGGTTTACAGCGTCCTGGGCGAGAACCCGGAGCTCAAGGATATCAAGGGGCCTGTGGATCTGGAGGCCCCGGCAGGGGCGTACCTGTTGATCGGCCTGGCCGTTGTTGTCGCGGCGGCAGTCCTCATCTTCTTCTATCTCAGGAGGAGGGAGAGGGAGAAGGCCCCTGCCCCGGAGATCGTCGTCCCTCCCCACGAGCTGGCTTACAGGGAGCTGGAGAGAATCCGCGCGATGAATCTGATCGCCATGGGGAAGATCAAGGAATATTTTACCGGCGTTTCAGATGTTCTGAGGAAGTACCTCGAGGGCGCGTTCAGCGTTTCAGCGCCTGAGATGACGACGGAGGAGTTCCTGGATGCTGCGGCCGCATCGGGGGTATTGACCCTCGGGCACAGGGAGCTCCTCCGCGATTTCCTCAACCAGTGCGACTTGGTGAAGTTCGCCCGGTACAGGGCGACGAAGGAGGAAGCGGACTCCGTTTACGCCGCGGCCAGGAGGTTCGTGGACGAGACGGCACCGGCTGACGTAACGATGGACGAAGGACGAGGGACGACGGACGAAAATATGAAAGAATGAAAACATAAAAATAAGAAATAGGAAAGAACGTGGAACGTGAAACGAAGAAATACCAAAACAATTATCAGAGTAATCTGAGAAATCAGGTGAGATTTAGTCATGATTCTTAGGGACCCGGTACTCTTGATTCTTCTGCTGCTCATTCCCCTGGTTCTCTACGTATATTTCTTCAGGAGGAGGGAGGAGACGATCAGGTATCCGTCCCTCTCTATCCTCGGCAAGATCCGCCCATCCGCCAGCCTCCGGTTCCGCCACGTCCCCATCTATATGCGTTCAGCCGTTTTGCTCCTACTCGTTGTGTCGCTGGCCAGGCCGCAGGAGGGCCTGGAGGAGATCGATATTACATCGGAGGGGATAGACATCATGCTGGCCATAGACATATCCGGCAGCATGAGGGCGGACGACTTCGTCGTGGGAGGAAAGCGGCACAACAGGCTCTATGCTGTTAAAACCGCTGTGCGCGACTTTATCCGTGGCAGGGAGAACGACCAGATCGGGATGGTCGTCTTTGCGAAGTACGCGTACACGCAGTGCCCGCCGACGCTGGATTACGGCGTGCTCCTCCAGTTCCTGGACGAGCTCAGGATAGTACCGCTGAACTCGGAGGAGGACGGAACGGCGATAGGCTCGGCGATCGCCACGTCCGTCAACAGGCTCCGCAAGACTCCGGGGAAGAGCAAGGTCATCATCCTCCTCACCGACGGCCGGAACAATTTCGGCAAGATCGGACCGGTCGCGGCGGCCGACCTGGCAAAGGCCTTCGGGATAAAAATCTATACAATAGGGGCGGGCAGTGTCATGGAACAGCGCGCCTTCGGGAGAACGATCGGTTATTACGACCCGATAGACGAGAGCGTCCTAAGGGAGATCGCGGATATAACCGGCGGTAAATATTTCCGTGCCACGGACACACGGTCCCTCGCCGGGATATATTCGGAAATAGACAGGATGGAGAAGACGACAATAAAGGAGAGGCACTACATGGACTACAGGGACCTCTTTTCATACCTCGCGATGGCGGCTGTGGCATTTCTTCTGCTCGAGATCGTTCTCTCAAACACCGTCTTGAGAAGGATACCCTGATGAAGTTCGCCGATCCCCATGCACTGCTGTTTCTCCTGGTTGTCGGGCTCGTCGTTCTCTTCTACTGGTTCGTTTTCAGGAGGAAGAGGGCGGCTGAACTGCGGTTGTTCTCGGCCGGCCTGATCGATAGGGTGATTCCGGGAGAATACTTAAAGCGGCAGAAGATAAAGAGCGCGGTAATAGCATTGGCCCTGCTGTTCATCGTCCTGGCCCTTGCCCGGCCGATGTGGGGGTATCACTGGAGGGAGGTGCGGCGAAGGGGGCTGGACCTTATTATCGCTGTCGATACATCGAAGAGCATGCTCGCGGAAGACGTCAAGCCGAACAGGCTGGAGAAAGCGAAACGCGAGATCGAGGACCTTGTCGCCAACCTCCGGGGCGACCGCGTCGGGATAATCGCGTTCGCCGGCCAGGCTTTTATCAAGTGTCCCCTCACGCTGGATTACGCTGCCTGCCGCCTCATTGTCGACGACGTTACACCGACGACTATTTCGCGGGGTGGCACGGACATAGGAAAGGCCATAGACAAGGCCCTGTGGGCGTTCGGGACAGGTAAAAGAGACAAGGTCCTGATTATCATCTCCGACGGGGAGAGCACCGCGGGGGACGCCCTGGCCGCCGCAAAGAGGGCGAAGGAGGCCGGGATCAAAATATTCTGTGTGGGCATCGGAACTTCTGAAGGCGAGCTCATTCCCCTGCGGGACGAGAAGGGGCAGCTCTCGTACCTCAAGGACAGGGAAGAGAAGGCGGTTAAGTCGAGGCTCGAAGAGGATGAGCTTTCCAGGATAGCTCTCATTACCGGCGGGGCGTATATCCAATCGAGAACGACGCTGGACCTGGAAAAGCTCTACAAGACGCGCATCGTCAGCGGGGATGCCGCCGAGGCGGCGACCGGCAGGAAGAAGGTGTTCGAGAACAGGTACCAGTTCCCGCTGGCGGCGGCCCTTATCCTGCTCTGCCTCGAGGCCGTGATAGGCGCTGGCGTAAGAAAAAGGCCGAATACTCATGAGTGAAGAAACAAGAAACAAGATACAAGATACAAACAATCACCAATGACCAATAACCAAACAAGCCTTGATTTAATCTCGGTTAGTAAAATGCTAAGTTTGAGTATTTAGATTTTGAATTTGGATATTGTTTGTATCTTGTATCTTGGTTATTACTCAGGGCCTCATAGCTTGTCTATTTTAATGAGCGACTGATGAAAGATAGAGTAAAAATTATTGGTCTAATGCTCCTCTCCCTGGCTCTTGTGGCAGGCGCGGGGACGGATGTCGAGGAGGGGAACAAGCTCTACCATGACGGCAAATACGGAGAGGCAATGGCCAAATACAGCGAGGCGCAGGCGGCCGCTCCCGAAGCGCCCGGGATTTATTTCGACATAGGTAACGTTTATTATATGCAGGAGGACTACGGCAAAGCTCTCGACCTGTATAAGAAAGCGGCGGCGGCGGAGGACCCGGCTATTGAGTCATCGGCATATTACAATATGGGGAACGCCAAGTACCGGCTCGGGAAAGGGGAGTCGTCTATTCCCATTTACGAAGAGGCGATCGGGAACTATTCGCGCGCCCTCACATTTAATCCCGGCGACGTTGACGCGAAGAACAACCTGGAGTATGTCCGCCGGGAGATCGAGAAGCTGAAGAACCAGCAACAGCAACAGCAGCAAAAGCAGGACGAGGAGAAGAAAGAGGAAGATCAGGAGAAGAAGGAAGAGAAAGAGAAGGATAAGGAGGAGGAGCAGGAGAAGGAGAAGAAGGAAGAGAAAGAGAAGGATAAGGAGGAGGAGCAAGAGCAGGGTAAGAAGGAAGAGGACGAGAAGGATAAGGATAAGGGGGAGGAGCAGGAGAAGAAAGAAGAGGACGAGAAGGATAAGGGGAAGGAGCAGGAGCGGGAACAAGAACAGAAGGAAGACGAAAAGAAGGATCAGCAGCAACAGCAGGATGAGCGGCAAGAGCAGGGCGAGATCTCCGAGGAAGAGGCAGCGCGCTTTCTGGACTCCCACGATGAAGAGGAGCGAATGAGACGCGAGATGAAGAGGCGGAAGGTTCCCGCCGCCGACACGAGGGTGGAAAAGGACTGGTAGATGAAGAGAATCATTATTTATCTTGTCTTGCTTCTACTGGCTGTTCCTGCGGCGAATGCTGCTCCCGTATCTTTTACGGCAAATGCCGAAACCGACGGCGGGCGGGTTGTTCTTACGCTTGAGGTTTCCGGAGCCAAACCGGAGGAGGAGCCGCTTTTACCCCGGCTCGACGGCTTCCGTGTTCTCTCCGCGAAGAAGATGAGCAAGAACGTCTTTGAAAACGGCGTGTTTAAGTCCACGTACGAGTACATGTACACGCTTCTCCCGACGAAGAGCGGGGTCCTTACGATACCCTCGGCGACAGTGGAGATCGGGGGAAAAACATACAGGACGGACCCCATCAAGCTGGAGGTGAAGGGCGATGGGGGCTACCTCCAGAAAGACGGTCTGAAACCGCTTTTCGTAACGCTGACGGCCGACAGGACAACGGCATATCTTGACGAGCAGATTATTCTGACGTTCCGGTTTTACGAGGCCGGCAGGCAGGCGAGAGACCTTCAGCTTCAATCTCCCCCCTCGAAGGGCTTCAGGGTGGAGGCCCTCGGAGATCCCGGGGGAGAGAACGGGACGGAGAGGATAGACGGAAAAGTGTATAATACTAAATCGCTTCGCTATGCCCTTTTCCCGTACAAAACCGGTGAGCTGAAAGTGGGGCCGATTCGTTTCAGCTGTACCGTTCCCGGCCCGCGACAGGGCCGGCGGTCGAGGTCGTTCTTCGACGACCCTTTCTTTAGCGATTCGTTTTTCTTCTCGTCCCCGAGGACTCCAGTCAACCTCACCACCCAGGAGATGGTTATCAGGGTCCTCCCCCTGCCGGAGGAGGGCCGCCCCGCGGACAAGAAAATATCGGTCGGCCGGTATTCGATGGAGGTCAGCGTCAAGCCCGGGAAGACCAAGGTCGGCGACCCGATCACCGTGAAGACAGTGATTGAAGGATCGGGGAACCTCGACACCGTCTCGGCTCCCGTAATCGAGACGGATTCGGATTTCAAGACGTACGAGCCCTCCAGCAAGACAGAGATCACCGACAGGACAACCGAAATACGGGGGCGCAAGATATTCGAGGAGATTCTCGTTCCCCTTAACGAGGACATAAAAGAAATACCGGACATCAAGTTCACGTACTTCGATACGGCAACAAAGAAGTACCGGACGATATCGAAGGGCCCGATTTCCATAGAGGTCCTACCCGCGCCCGAGGAGGGCCCCCTCCAGATCGTGGAGCTCAGGCCGCACGAGACGGGCGAGTCCGTCCAACTCATCAAGAAGGACATTCACTTCATAAAGCTTTCGCCGGGGCGTTTCACGCAGAGAGGCCGGACGATCCTTTCCCGCCCCGCCTTTATACTGATAAACGTTATTCCCGCTGCGTGCTTCGTGTTTGTCTTCCTGGCGACGCGGAAGAGAGAGAAAATGCGCTCAGATTTTGCCTACGCGCGGCTGAGCCGCTCATACAAGAAGGCGGTGAGCGGCGCCAGGAAGTCCGCCGCTCTCATAGGGAAACGCGCGCCGAAGGAATTTTACTCGGCCGCAGAGGGTGTTCTCTCGCGGTATGTCGGGGACCGGCTGAACGTTCCCGGGGCATCCGTGTTGCGCGATAATGTCATGGAGTACATGCGATCGCTCGGCCTGGGCGGGGAAACGCTCTCGAGAGCCGAAAAATTTTACCGTGACTGCGAGCTCGCGCAGTTTGCGAGCCAGGATTGCAAACCGTCAGACATGAAGAAGACGCTGGAAGACCTGAATGAGATTATTCAAAAAATCGAGAAGAAGAAATAACTGGTCCGCCGTCGGCCTGTGCGTCCTGATCTCCGTGGCGTGGTCGGCGCCGGCCGCGGCAGGTGAGGCCGATCAGCCGTTCTTCAACGCGAACAGGCTCTACGAGCACGGGGATTACTCCGCGGCAATCGCGGAGTATGAGAGGGTGCTCGGCATGGGGCTGGAGAGCGGGAACCTCTACTACAATATGGGGAACGCTTATATCAAGATGGACATGTTGGCGGAGGCTATACTCTCCTACCGGAGGGCGCTTGAGCTGATTCCGAGGGACGGTGATCTCGAGGCCAATCTCAGGTATGCTGAGCTCACCGTCAGGGACAGGTTCTCCCCGCCCAGGGCGAACGTTTTCATAAGGATACTTGATAGCTTCTTATCTTCGATGACGGTAAACGAGTTCGTGCTCCTCTCATCGTCGGTTCTCATCCTCTTCTGGGTCGCCGCGATAGCGGCGCTTCTTCTGAGAGGGGTACGGGAGAAACTCGGTAAGGTCGCCGTCGCCGTCCTGATTGTATTCATCCTTTCCGCGTCCCTGACAGCCTGCAAAATCTACGTGAAATTTTTCCGCAGGGAGGGGGTGATTATGCGGGACCGGGTCGAGGTCCGCTACAGCCCCGCGGAAGACGGCACGGTCGCGTTTAACCTCCACGAGGGAAGCACGGTGAGGATAATAAGGCGGCGGAACAGCTGGGTGCAGGTCCGCATACCGGGTGGTAAATCAGGCTGGATCGAGACCGGTGCCATACAGGCGGTCAATTAGATTGAAAAAATTTGCGAACGAAGTGAGCTAATTTATTGAAAAAGCTTGCGGTTATTTCCCTCGGTTTCCTTGCCACCGTCGCACAGGTGATATTTATCAGGGAGTTCCTGGTTGTTGTCTACGGGAACGAGCTTTGCTTCGGGGCGATATTCGCCGTGTGGTTCATGGGCGTGGCCCTGGGGGCTTTCGCCTCCGCGCGCCTTGCCGACCGGATCAGGGACCCCGTTGCCGCCATCGCCTCGCTGATGGCGCTTGCCTGTGTGCTTCTGCCTGCCCAGATTTATTGCGTCAGGGTGCTAAGGACGATCGTCGGGGTCCAGGTCGGCCAGCTCATACCTTTCGGGACGATGTTTCTCTCCCTCGCCGTTCTCACCACGCTGTTCAGCTTCTTCATCGGGTTTGTCTTCCCCGTGGCCTGCAGGCTCTGGCCCGGGAGGAGGGGTGGCGGCTCGCAGCAGATCGGTGCCGTCTATATCCTCGAGGGTCTCGGGAGCATCATCGGGGGTACCGTGTTCACTTTCTTCCTGGTGCTTTACTGCTCAACTTATCAGTCCATATTCCTGACCATGGTAACCGTCCTTATCATCGCCTTTCTCATGTGCGTGTTCCACGGCTCCGGACGGTTGGCGCGTGTTGCTGCTCTGGTTACAGGATGCCTCCTCGTTTTTGCTGTCTTATCCTGGCCTCTGGGTCTCGTGAGCGGGCTTGAGCGCGCGTCCGTCCTCGCGCGGTGGAGGTCGTTCAACCCGGCGATGGAACTTGTGAAATCCGAGGATTCGAGGTACGAGAATATCGCCCTTACCAGGCTTGCCGATCAGTTCAACCTCTTCGGGAACGGCCAGTATATAGAGGCTTTCCCGAACGAGTACGAGTACGCCGTGCTCGCCAACTTCATCCTGACGCAGCACCCCGACCCGAAAAAGGTTCTCCTTATCGGAGGTGGGCTGGGCGGCCTCATCAAGGATATCCTTGCATACGATATAGAGAAGCTCGACTACGTCGAGCTCGATCCGAAGCTCATCACAACCTCGATCCCCTACTTGCCGGAGGCCGACAGGGCCGCGCTGGAGGACCCACGCGTGTCCGTTCACTACCTGGATGGCCGGTACTTTGTCAAACACGCTCCGGACAAGTACGATATGGTGATACTGAATCTCCCCGACCCCTCGACGGCGATGATCAATCGTTTCTACACCATGGAGTTTTTCGAAGAGGGCCGCGCGATCCTGGAGCCGGGAGGGGTTCTGGCGACGGCCATCAGTTCGAGCATCAACTACTTCGGGGAGGAGGTCGCCAACTATACGGGCTCTCTGTACAGGACCCTGCACTCGGTCTTCAAGCACGTCCTGGTCACGCCCGGAACGACGAACCACTACTTCGCGACCGACCGCCCCGGCACCGTCACGTCCGACATACCAACGCTCGTAGAGCGGTTCGAGAGGAACGGAGAACCGTCGGAATATTTCACTAAATACCACTTCGAGATACTGCTGCCGCCCGACAGGGTCCTGTTCGTGGAGGAGAGCCTCGGCGGGTGGAAGGGCGCGCGCGTTAACACCGATTTCCGTCCGATAACCTATTACTACAACCTTATCCTGTGGGACAGGTTCTCCGGCTCACGCTTCGCGGGGTTATTCTCGCTTTTCTCCCGTGCCAACCTCGGATGGATACTCATTCCGATACTTGTATTCCTTCTTGCAAGGGTCGTGTACCAGGTGAGGCATCCGTGGCGGCGGGAGAGATGTACCAGGTTCAATGTCTGCCTCGCGATATGCACGACCGGCTTTGCCGCCTTCGCCCTGGAGATCGTGTTCCTCTTCGCGTTCCAGAACATCTACGGTTACGTTTATGGGAAGATCGGATTCGTGGTGGCCATGTTCATGGCGGGCCTTGTCCTGGGAGGCTGCCTCATGAAGAGACGGCTCGCTTCGGGTAAACCGACGGGATTGCCGTGGCTCGTGGGAATCGAGCTGGCGATCGTTCTCTTCTCCGTCTCCGTTCCGTGTATGATACGGTATTTCTCGCTCGAGAATGTCAGCGGGCCGTTACAGTCGGAATATCTCTTTATTGCGATCATCTTCGTTGCGGGCCTTCTCACCGGCTCGGAGTTCCCGTTGGCGAGCGATATCTATTTCAAGACGTGCGGGACAATCGGTGTGTCGGCGGGAAAGATAGACAGCGCGGACCACATCGGGGCTTTCCTCGGTGCGCTTCTCACGGGGATCGTCCTGGTGCCGGTGCTGGGGATATACGAGTCATGCTGGACGGTAGCCGCCCTCAACACGGCCAGCGCTATCCTGCTCATCCTCACGCCAAAAGGATCAGAATGAACCGCAAAGACGCAGAGGACGCAAAGAATGATTTCAAGAGGAGAAAAATATATTAATTTTGCGTTTTTCTTTGCGTTCTTTGCGCCTTTGCGGTTAATAAATAGAATAATAATAAGGGGGTAAGAGATGAGTGGGAAGATAACTGAGTGGTTGACTGGAGAGGGAATTACGGTTCTTGCTGTTGTGGCTGCGGCCTGCCTCCTGATTATTCTTGCAGGCAGGTTGCTGAAAAAAATATTCCGCCACATGGAGGAGAGGATGACGTGGGACGATGAGCACGAGCGGGCGTGGAAGGCCCTCCGCCAGGCTGTCAGTCTCCTCGTGACGCTGGGAATTATCCTGGCGGCGGTGGTTATCATTACCAACAGCCTCGGCTACAGTTTCAGCCAGGTCCTCGGGCAGGAGAGCTATACCGCCCTGAATAAAGCGTTCAAGATATTCTTGATCGTCGCCCTGGCATTTATTGTCGATCGCCTCACCCGGGTATGGATCTACCAGGCCTTCATGCGTATGCGCGGAGAGGCGGACCTCACCGACTCCAGGAAGAAGCGGATCGACACACTGGGAAACATTGTCAACAACGCGGTCACGATAGTAATAGGCGCCGTCGCGGCACTCATGGTCATCTCCGAGATAGGGCTGGATCTCAAAGCCATTCTCATGGGCGCCGGCGTGGTCGGCGTCGCCGTCGGCTTCGGAGCCCAGAATCTCGTGAGGGATTTTCTCGGCGGTTTCTTCATCCTTATGGAGGACCAGTACTCGGTCGGCGATGTAATCAGCGCCGGAGGGCACGCCGGACTGGTCCAGGCGATCAACCTCCGGACGACCGTACTGCGCGATGCGGAGGGCAAGGTCCACATCATACCGAACGGCGAGATCAAGGCTGTCACGAACATGACTAAGGAGTGGTCCGCCTGTGTCCTCAATATCGGGGTCGCCTACAAGGAGGATATTGGCCACGTGATCGACGTCCTGAAGAGGGTCGGCGACGAGATGTATAATGATGAGAAGTTTCGCCCGATGCTCCTCGGGCCTCTCGATATCAAGGGTGTGGACGACCTCGCCGATTCCGCTGTCATGATCAAGGTCTCTTTCAGGACCAAGCCCATAAAGCAGTGGGACGTGGGCCGGGAGTTACGCAGGCGGGTCAAGGATACCTTTGACCGCGAGGGAATCGAGATACCGTTCCCGCACAGAACGGTTTACATAGGGGAGGGGAAGCAGGGAAGTCTGCCCATCGAGAAGAAGCAGAAATAAGTTACTAAAAGGTTGCTAACAGAGGTTACGAAAGAGGTTGCGAGATGTTACTCGCCAACCCCGCCCGTTGCGGGCAGGGGTATGCAGACAAGAGGTTACAGAAGGACGCACCTGTAAAAAAATCCCCTCTCCCCCCAATTTTTGGGGGAGAGGGCTAGGGTGAGGGGGTGACAGCAGTTTCTGGTTGATGGTTTCTAGTTGCTGGAGAAAGAAACTGCAGAGGATAAAAGCGGTTTTTGTTGCTGATCAAATCATTACCAGAAACGAGAAACCAGTAACCAGTAACCGACGTTGTGGTAGTTCTGTTGTAATACCAAAATGATAATGTCCGGTTTGGCCAAAGTAGAAATGTCCGGTTTCAGATTGGCTATAATGCCTCTAGAAAGGATGGGAGGAGGCTATTGTGGCAAGAAAGGACATTATCGTAATGAGC
>Ga0222680_1000085_pt1 | contig 41634 bp, 48 predicted proteins | sample AntAcemetage1004_FD_181146 | JGI IMG/M metagenome (GOLD analysis project Ga0222680, IMG submission 181146) | Saline water microbial communities from Ace Lake, Antarctica - #1004 | ecosystem: Environmental > Aquatic > Non-marine Saline and Alkaline > Saline | place: Antarctica: Ace Lake... | reverse complement strand
GCCGAGTGATGGGTGCAGGCGCGGAAGGGATAAAGATCAAGGTCAGCGGACGCCTCGGAGGAGCTGAGATTGCGCGGTCCATTACGATGATGGAGGGACGTGTGCCTCTGCAGACGATCCGTGCGGACATCGACTATGGTTTCACCGAAGCGCGGACTAAGTATGGAAACATCGGTGTTAAGGCATGGGTCTTCCGTGGAGAGCACGCATATGCCTCGGCGCAACGGGAGAAGGTGAACTAGTATGGCACTTCTGTCTCCAAAGAGGACCAAGTACAGGAAAGCACACTGTGGCCGAACAACAGGGAAGGCGACACGTGGGTATGATATCGCGTTTGGCGAGTATGCGATCCAAGCGCTTGCGCCGGCATGGATCACCGCTCAACAGATCGAGGCCTGCCGTACTACCATTGCCCGTCAGACTCATCGTGACTCTAAGGTGTGGATCCGCGTGTTCCCGGATAAGCCGAGGACAAAGCATCCGGCTGAAGCGAGAATGGGGAAAGGGAAAGGAGCAGTCGATCATTGGGTCGCTGTCGTCAGGCCTGGGCGGATCTTATTTGAGATTGCTGGAATCGGCGAAGAGGATGCGAAGCGTGTACATGAGTTGGTCAGTCACAAGCTGTCTATTCCCACCCGTCTGAAGCGAAGAACTATTCTGGGAGGCGAGAAATGAAGGCCGAGGAACTGCGAGAGCTTTCCAGAGATGAATTGGAGCAGAAGGTGCATGAGTTCAAGCGCAAGCTATTTAACCTGCGTTTTCAGAAGGTTGGCGGGGAGCTGGATAACACTGCTGAACTTGCGAAGACCCGCCAGGATGTCGCCCGTGCGATGACGCTCGCTTCGGAGAAGGCACGGGAGGAATCAAGATGAAGAAGATAAAGATTGGACGTGTGGTGAGTGATCGCATGGAGAAGACCATTGTGGTCCAGGTCGAGGAGAGCCGTTTTCATAGGCAATATCGTAAACACATAAGGCGACACTTCAAGTTCTATGCGCACGACCCGCAACAGGCAGCGAATGTTGGTGATGTAGTCAAGATAGAAGAGGCTCGTCCGCTCAGTCGACTGAAGCGCTGGCGATTGGTTGAAATAATCGAGAAAGCGGAGGCCTAGTCGTGATTCAGATGCAGACCGTGTTGCGTGTGGCGGATAATTCTGGAGCAAAACTGGTTCGCTGCATAAACGTTCTTGGCCCATCGAACCGCCGTTGGGGAGAAATTGGAGACATCGTCGTTGGTTCGGTGAGAAAGCGTCTTCCCACGAGTGACATCGAGAAGGGGCAGCTCGTGAAAGGGGTTATAGTGCGCACACGCAGCGCCTATCGACGGAAGGATGGCACATTCATCCGATTCGATGACAACGCTATCGTGCTCATCAATCCGCAGGGCGAACCGGTGGGAACGCGCGTCTTTGGACCGGTTGCTCGCGAGCTGAGAGACAAGAAGATGATGCGGATAATTTCCCTCGCACCTGAGGTCCTGTAGGCAAGGAGTGAATCATGAGAAAGGTACGAAAAGGGGACCGGGTGAAGGTTATCTCCGGCAACGATCGGGGAAAGTACGGTAAGGTGATGATCGTTTACCCTGAGAAGGAGCGAATCATCGTGGAAAATGTGCACATGATCACCAAACACCAGCGAGCGACGCAGAACTTGCGTGAGCCGGGGATTATCAAGCGTGAAGGAACGATTAACATCTCCAATGTGCTCGTAGTATGCCCTGAGTGTGGAACGCCAACTCGCGTCGGTTTTGCCGAGGTGGACGGTGAAAAGATGCGCCAGTGCAAGCAATGCGGGGAGACGTTTAGGTAGAGATGCTACACGAAAAGTTTGAGAAAGAAGTGGCTCCGCGGCTGATGAAGGAACTGGGTCTTACAAATGTGATGCAGATTCCGCGTGTCGTGAAGGTAGCCATCAACATGGGAGTGTCAGACAAGGACAATCCGAAGGTATTGGAGGGTGCGGTAAAGAACTTGGCAAACATTACCGGGCAACATCCGGTGGTGACAAAGGCCAAGAAATCGATCTCTGACTTTCACCTTACGGAAGGGGATCCGATCGGGTGCAAGGTGACGTTGCGACGGGACAAGGCGTACGAATTCCTCTATAAGCTGTTCAACGTTGTCTTCCCGGGAATCCGTGATTTCCGCGGGCTATCATCGGCATCGTTCGACGGTCGAGGAAACTACACACTTGGGTTGAATGAACAGCTGGTCTACCCGGAGATCTCGTACAAGGAAGTTGTCTCCACGCAGGGGATGGACGTAACTATTGTCACCACGGCGCGGAATGACAAGGAAGGATACGCCCTGTTGAAGGGGCTTGGGTTCCCATTCAAGGACTAGGGGGATTATGGCGAAGAAGGCACTAATACTGAAGAGCAAGAAGGAGCCGAAGCATTCCACGAGAGGATACAACAGGTGCAGCCTGTGCGGGCGTCCACACGCATACATCCGCGACTTTGGGCTTTGCCGGCTTTGCTTTCGCAAGCTTGCTCATACCGGGGAGATCCCGGGGATAAAGAAATCAAGCTGGTAGGTGTAGAGAAATGACGATGATTGCACATCCTGTTGCCGACATGCTGACCCGGATACGGAACGCAAGCGCGATTTTCCATCCCGAAGTGTCGATGCCGCACTCAAAGATGAAGGAATCGATAGCGCGTATTCTGCAAGCGGAAGGGTATATCGATAGCTACGAGGTGATCCCGGGGGATCCACAGCGGGAGTTGTCGCTCAAGCTGAAGTATCAGGGCGAGCGGAGTCACGCTAAGCGGGCAATCACGACGATCAGGCTGGTGAGTAAACCTAGCCGGCGGGTCTACGTGACGAAGGGAGATATTCCGCAGCCACTGGGAGGGATGGGGATATGCATACTCTCGACCTCACAAGGCGTACTCTCAGGGCATGAAGCGAAAGAACGGGGAACCGGTGGCGAGGTCCTCTGCGAGGTATTCTAAGGTGGTATGTAATGTCTAAGGTAGGGAAGGTTCCAGTTGCGATCCCCGATGGCGTCAAGGTCAGTGTTTCGCAGGCAGTGATCACTGTTGTGGGCAAGAACGGCCAGCTGTCGCAGGGGTTTCGACCCGACTTTGTGAGTATTGATGTTGAGGACGGTGTGGCTACCGTGACGCGGAACAAGGAAGGAAAGCAGTATCGTGCCTTCCAGGGCTTGTACCGCAGTCTTCTGGCCAACATGGTCCATGGGGTGGCGCAGAAGTGGGAGAAGTCACTGTTGGTAAAGGGGCTTGGATACAGAGCGCGCCTACAAGCAAGCACCATCACTCTCGACCTTGGTTACTCCAACCCAGTAGAGTTTGAGCTGCCCGAGGGAATCGAGGCTGAGCTTCCCAACCCTAACGAGATTATCATTCGAGGGATCGATAAGCAGCAGGTGGGACAGGTCACAGCGAAAATGCGAGCGTTGCGTAAGCCAAACGTGTACAGCGGCAAAGGGATTCGCTACAAGGATGAAGTTGTGCTGCATAAGGCTGGTAAGCTTGGCGGAGCCGGTACTGGGTAGGGAGAGTGAAACAAGATGTCAACGTTTGATAGGAAGGCGGAGCGTGTAAAACGTCACCTGCGTCTTCGCAAGAAGGTGCACGGGACTGAGGTGCGGCCGCGGTTATGTGTTAGCAAGAGCATTCGTCACATCTATGCACAAGTAATCGATGATGATGCGGGGCGAACCATGGTCTCCGCATCCACCTTGGACAAGGACGTGCGCGACAAGGCGAGCGGAAGCAACAAAGCCTCTGCCGAGCAAGTGGGACAGCTCTTGGCGCAGCGCGCGATGGAGAAGAAGATCGAGGCGGTCGTATTCGACCGGGGTGGACACCCGTATCACGGTGTAGTAGCTACTCTGGCTGAGACATGCCGGAAGGGAGGGCTGAGGTTTTGATCCCCACACGTCCGCGTCGTCGCCCAGTCGACGAGTTTGAGAATGAGATAATCGACATCCGGCGAGTCAGCAAGGTGACCAAGGGTGGCCGGAACCTGAAGTTTCGTGTCACGCTTGTGGTCGGTGATCGCAAGGGACACGTTGGCGTAGGCCTCGGCAACACGACCGAGATACCGCTTGCGATTCAGCAGGCGATTCGCGATGCCAAGAAGAACATGATCACTGTCAATATGACTGGAGGTACACTCCCGCACGAAGTGATTGGTAAATTCAAGGCAGGAAATGTGCTGTTGAAGCCGGCCCATCCTGGGACGGGGATAATCGCTGGTGTGACGGTGGGCGCGATTTGCCGATTGGCGGGTGTCAAAGATGTGTTGACCAAGTCCTTGGGAACGACAAATCCCCTGACCTTATCCAAGGCGGCCATTCAGGGCTTGAGCCAGTTACGCAGTCGTGAAGAGGTAGATAGGTTGCGTGGACGTGTGGCAAAGGCGCGGGAGGAGAGCAAGAATGAAGCTTAATGAACTGCGCCCTACAAAAGGAAGCGTACATTCGAAGAAGCGCATTGGGCGGGGCTACGGATCCGGGCGGGGCGGACATGAAAGCGGTAGCGGAAACGCTGGTCAGAACTCCCGCAGTGGTGGAGGCACTCGGCCTGGGTTTGAAGGTGGTCAGACTCCTGTCTGGATGCGGTTTCCCAAGCGTGGGTTTCGCAACTACACGCGGATACAATACGCGTGCGTGAATGTGGATACGCTGGCCGAGCGGTTCGAGGCGGACGAAGAAGTAACGATGGAAGCGTTGCTCGAAAGACGCCTTATTAAGGGACGGCCGAGGAAGCTGAAGGTATTGGGTAGAGGTGAATTGAATAAGGTACTCACTGTGCGTGCTCATCGATTCACCAAGCAGGCGCGGGGCAAGATCGAAGGTGCAGGTGGAAAGGCAGAGGTGGTGTAGGCATGTGGGAGAAGCTCAGTCACCTGTTCCGTGTACCAGAGCTGCGCAAGCGTATTCTGTTTACCCTGGCAGCAATAATCATTTTCCGGCTTGGTACGCATATTCCTGTGCCAGGAGTTGATCCCGAAGCGCTGAAGGACTTCTTCGCCAGTCAGGGTGGAGGAGTATTCGACTTTCTGAACATGTTTACTGGGGGAGCCCTACAGCGATTCTCGCTCTTTGCACTAGGTGTGATGCCTTACATCAACGCCTCGATTATTTTCAGCCTACTGACTTCTGTTGTGCCGAAGCTAAAAGAGATGCAACAACAGGGACGTGAGGGACAGCGCAAAATCACCCTCTATACACGCTGGGCCACTCTTGGCTTGGCGATTGTGCAGGCAGCGACGATGAGCATGCTGATCGTTAACGCGGGCCTGAGTAGCGGTGGAGTATGGTTCTACATAACGTCTGTGATCACCCTGACTACGGGGACGATCTACCTGATGTGGCTTGGTGAACGGATGACTGAGAATGGCATCGGCAATGGTATTAGCATGATAATCATGATCGGCATTCTTGCTCGATTCCCGGCCCAGCTCGCTTCGGCCTACAACGACATCACCACTGGGACAGTGAGCCCATTCTGGGGGGTAGCCATGATCGTGCTGTTCGCTGTAGTCATTGGTGGTGTGACGATGATCCAGCAGGGTCAGCGCAAGATAGTGGTTCAGTACGCGAAGCGGACATCAGGGCGACGGGTCTATGGTGGGCACATGTCGCACCTGCCAATCCGGGTCAATCAGGGCGGGGTTATCCCAATCATCTTCGCATCTGCTCTGCTGACGATTCCGCTAACCCTTACCCAGTTCATTCCGGCTCTTTCATTTCTCACTCCATACGTGACTAATGGAAGCCTGACCTACATCATTGCCTATGTGATCCTGATCTTCTTCTTCACCTACTTCTACAGTTCGATCGTCTTCGATCCGAAGGATGTGGCGAAGAACGTGCGCGATTCCGGGGGATTTATCCCCGGGGTTCGTCCGGGAAAGCCGACGGCTGATTACATCTCCGGAGTTCTAAACAGGATTTTGCTTGTCGGTGCCGTGTTCCTGGCGGGCATTGCTGTGCTACCGTATCTCTTTGCTTGGGTGAGCGGGATCAGAGGCATGTATCTAATCGGTGGAACTTCGTTGTTAATCGTAGTTGGTGTCGGTTTGGACACGATCATGCAGATCGAGGCTCACTTGGTGATGCGACACTATGAAAGTTTGACGAAGTCGGGCGGATTGCTTGGACGAAGGAAGGGATAGGGATGCTCAAACGAATTACCCTCCTCGGCCCTCCGGGAGCGGGGAAAGGGACACAGGCAAAGCTTCTTGCCGCCAAGAATGGGTTGTCGCACCTGTCGACGGGTGACATTCTGCGCGATGAAGTGGCATGCGATACCGAGCTTGGAAGGCTCGCGAAGGGATATATGGACCGCGGTGATCTCGTACCGGACACGTTGATCATAGACATGATAAAGGGGCGTTTGGACGAAGATAGCGGGTTTATCCTCGATGGTTTCCCGCGTACTGTCACCCAGGCCGAAGCGTTGGAGAAGATCATATTGATCGATGTGGCGATCAACATTGCGCTTTCCCGTGAGGAAGTAATACGGCGCCTCTCGTCAAGGCGCGTCTGCCGTGACTGCGGGAAGATCTACAATCTCCTCTACAATTCACCGAAGAACGAGGGCGTCTGTGATGCTTGTGGGGGCGAACTCTTTCAGAGGGATGACGATAGGCGTGAGGTAATTGAGAATCGGTACGACGTATACATAGATGCGACTGCTCCATTGATCAACTTCTACAAGGAACGTAGCTTATTGAAGAACGTAGACGGCTCACAGCCAACCGAGCTTGTATCTGATCAGATACTGGCAGCGCTGCGCAGTTCATGATTACGGTAAAGGCACCTGCAGAGATCAGTAAGATGCGTGAGAATGGGAGGCTGCTGGCCTCCTGTTTGCATGAGGTGTGTATGCATGTTGCTCCAGGGAAGGACACGGAGTACCTCGACCAACTGGCAGAGGGCTTGATAAGGAAGCAAGGGGCAATCCCCGCGTTCAAAGGTTACAATGGATTCCCCTCGACAATCTGTGCATCCATCAACGCGGAGGTTGTGCATGGGATCCCGTCCAGGGAACGTACCCTCAAGGATGGAGATATTCTCTCGATTGACATTGGTCTTGTAAAAGACGGATTCTACAGTGACATGGCGACTACCGTTCCTGTGGGAGAGATTAGTGCACAGGCGCAACACCTGCTGCAAGTAACCAAGAACAGCTTGTGGCAAGGGCTAGAACAGGTTAGAATTGGTAATCGTTTGTCGGACATCTCGCACGCCATCGGTGCTTTTGTGAAGAGCGAGGGGCTGTATGTTGTGACTGAGTATGTCGGACACGGGATAGGCAGGGAGCTTCACGAGGATCCCCAAATCCCAAACTATGGTCCACCAGGTCGCGGCCCGCGACTGCGGTCGGGAATGGTGTTTGCCATCGAACCGATGGTTAAGCTTGATCCTGAACCGACCAGGGTTCTTGATAACGGTTGGACCGTTGTCACGGCGACAGGAGGGTTGGCGGCACACTTTGAACATACAGTTGCCCTAACAGATGCAGGGTTGGAGATCTTGACCCTAGGAGGTGAAGAGAGGCGTAGTGGCTAAGGCGAAGACAGGTAGACGTGACCAGAGAAGGACAGCGGCCTCGACGCTCGGGCAGAGCAAGGATGTGATTCGCCAGCGGGGAGAAGTTGTAGAGAGTCTTCCCAGCTCGATGTTCCGGGTGCAGCTCACAAATGGGCACGTAGTTCTGTGTCACATTTCAGGTAAGATTCGCAAACACTATATCCGCATATTGACCGGAGACCGTGTGATAGTTGAATTCTCACCGTACGACCTGACCAAGGGACGAATTGTGTACAGGGAGAGTTAGCCACAGCGTAACTTAAGATGAAAGTTCGTAGCTCAGTAAAGAAGATGTGTGCTAGTTGCAAGGTTATTCGACGCAATGGTCGTGTGATGATCATTTGCAAGAATCCCAAGCATAAGCAACGACAAGGCTAGGGGGAGTGAACTATGGCGCGAATTGCCGGGGTCAACCTGCCCAATGACAAGAGAATAGAAATTGGACTGACTTATATCTTTGGGATTGGGCGAGTGCGTGCAGTAGAAATCATCGAAAAGACCGGGATGTCGCCGGATGTGCGCGTCAAGGATCTGACCGAAAAAGAGGTAGCCAACCTGAGGCGCGAAGTGGAAGAGTTCGTTGTGGAAGGAGATCTGCGCAGGCGGGTTTTTTCCAGTATCCAACGGCTGAAGGACATCAACGCGTATCGTGGGATTCGTCATAAGAGGCGCCTTCCGGTGCGAGGACAACGTACGAAGTCTAATGCCCGTACCTGGAAAGGTCCGCGGCCGGCTAAGGCAGGAAAGAAGAGGTAGGAATGGCGAAGAATATCAAACTTGATCGGGCGATTGTCCACATTCATGCGACCTACAATAATACGATCATCACTGTATGCGACACGAATGAGAACCCAGTTACGTGGAAGAGTCCAGGGATGGTGGGATACAAGGGATCCCGAAAGGGTACGCCATTTGCCGCGCAGGTGGCAGCCGAGTCTCTCGTGCGCGAAATGAAGGACTACGGAATTCGTTCTGTGAGCATTGCTGTCAAGGGAACAGGATCTGGGCGGCAGTCCGTGGTGCAGACGATCAAGGGGTCGGGCATCCGGGTGGAAGAGGTAAAGAACGTTACGCCGGTTTCTCACAGCAGCATCAAAGGGAGACGATAATGGGAAGGGATACCGGGCCGAAGTGCAAGAAGTGTCGTCGAGAGGGCGAGAAGCTATTTCTGAAAGGGGAGCGGTGCTACACGCAGAGTTGCCCTATGTCTGGACGCAGTTCGCCTCCGGGAGAACGTGCGAAGAAGCACCGCCCGCGGCGAAGTCAGTATCAGCTGCATTTGCGTGAGAAGCAGAAGACGCGTCGTATCTATGGCATACGCGAGAACCAGTTCCGCAGTTATGTTGCCTGGGCGAAGCGCCAGAAAGGAGTCACCGGCGAGGCTTTGCTTACACTGCTTGAACGTCGCTTTGATAACGTCGTCTATCGTGCTGGATTTGCATCGTCGAGGGACCAGGCGCGACAGATGATCACGCATGGGCACTTTGAGATGAACGGACGGGCGACGAATGTCCCATCGGTCTTATTGCGTGAAGGGGACACGGTTGCGGTCAAGGAAGGACGGCGCGCTCGCGTTAAGGGGATTCTGGAGGCGAACAAGAAGCGGGAGGCTCCGAGCTGGCTGGAGAGAAACGTCGACGCGATGAAGTTTCAGACGATCGCTCCTCCGAATCTAGAGGAGACTGGCTACACGATCGCAGCGAACTTGATAGTTGAGTTCTACTCTCGCTAGGAGATGGACATGAACGAGTTAGTCTTCCCTCAAGAGATAAAGATTGAAGAGCTACGCGATGATTATGGGCGCATAGTCATTGAGCCCCTTGAGCGCGGATTTGGAGCGACCCTTGGGAACAATATGCGCCGCACGCTGCTCTCTTCGATTCCCGGGGCAGCCGTGGTTCGTGTGAACTTCGCAGGCAAGCACCATGAATACGATACTATCGAAGGGGTTAAGGAAGACATTCTGGAGATCATCCTTAACCTCAAAGGGCTAGCTCTGCGGCTTGTCGGCGATGACCTGAAACGTCTAAGGCTGGAGAAACACGGTCCGTGCGATGTAACGGCGGCCGATATCGAGGTTCCTTCCGGCGTCAAGGTGATCAATCCCGAGTTGCACATCGCCACGCTAAACGCGAAGGGAGAACTGGAGATAGAGCTTGAGGTGGAAGCCGGGTACGGGTATCGTCCGGCTGAGATGAATCGCCTCGATGATTCTCCTTTGGCTGTTATACCGATCGATGCCGACTTCTCGCCGGTTAGTCGGGTGAACTTCACTGTGGAGGACACGCGCGTCGGTGGGAAGACGGGTTACGAGCGGTTGATTCTCGAGCTGACTACAGACGGTGGTATCAAGCCGGAAGAGGCGCTATCCGAGGCGTCACTGATCTTGCGGCGTCATCTGGAGCTGTTCCAGGGGTTTGCTGAGCATCCGTACGGACTTGCTCCGGAGAAGAGCGAAGAAGAGGAAGAGGGTGCGCTTGGGATCCTACTGAGCGAGCTGGATATAGACCAGCGGGCGTGCAATCTGCTGCAAGAGGCGGAGATTAACACCCTGGCTGAGCTGATCGAGCGACCGAGGGAAGAGCTTCTTGACATCCATGGCTTTGGAGGAAAGACCTTAAGCAAGGTGGAAGACCGATTGAAAGAGCTTGGTTATTCACTTAAGGACGAAGGGGAGATCTAAGATGAGACATAGGTGGGATAAGGACAAGATGGGGTTGATGCGTCAGCATCGCAAGCGCGTGTTGGCGAGTATTGCCACCGGTCTTATCATGCACGACAAAGTTGACACAACGCTCAATCGGGCAAAGGCTGGGCAACGGTACACCGAGAGGTTGATCACCCTGGCCCGACGGGGCGACTTACACGCGCGCAGAACCGTGTTCTCGCGTTTGCAGGACAAGCAGGCGGTGGACAAGCTCTTCTCCGAGATTGGCGAGAAGTACAAGGATCGTAACGGCGGATACACACGTGTAGTGAAACTGGGACCACGTCGCGGTGACGGAGCTGAGCTTGCACGTTTGATGTTCGTCTGAACACCGATTTTCGCGTTCACTTTGGGCCAATGATTCTAGCTGATCGGTGACGCATGTGTTTAACATGCCAATATGGCAAGAGACGAGGCCGAATTACTGGTCTTGTCTTTCTTGTTGTAGCTTGGCACATCGTGGGCTGACTGATCAAGCGACCAGCATCGGTTCCTCCTTCGATTTGCTCAGTTCTTTTCTCTTGCTGAGGTTGACTGCTCTTCACTTGAGCCTTGCGTAAGAAGCTGAAGGACATGTGCCTGAGGGTGATCGTTGCGCGATTTGGGAAGATACCCGCCACATCGGTGCGTCGCCGGGCCTCCCGGTTAAGTCGCTTCTGTGGGTTGTTTAACCAGATCTGCCGCCAGACTGCCTTGGGGGGGAGCTGGTGAACGCGAGGATCTACTCCGCAGCATCGCTTAACAGACAGAAGCGTACTCGTGCAAAGACCTGTCCGCGTTCGAAGGGCAGGTAAGATAGGCCTTTCTTGCTGAGAGGTATAGGCCTTTTCTTCCTGTTATGCGGGCCAGTTGAGACTGCGAAGAACCGGGAATTCCTTGCTGGGCGACCAGAAAGTGACTATCCTTCTTCCAAGTGAGAGTGTTCTTGGAGGAATGGATGGATATACTGGAACGCGTTCGTAGTGCGTGCAAAACCGTTGCGGCACAAGCGACCCACGTGGACATAAATCGCGATCGTGTCCCAGCGTACGCCGCGTCCCTCATCACGCATGTGACTGACAAACAGACACTTGATCCGTCCTTCCACTATGCCGGACACGGAGAGGACAGCGTCGCCTTCATCATCACGCTGGACGCGATCAACTTCGGATCGGGCTACTTCCCGCATTTGCGTAAACGGCCCGGGATGAGTGGGTACTTCACCATCGCCTCCTCGCTCACCGACTTATTCACAAAGCGAGGTCCGCTGTCTGCACGTGAGCTTTCTGAAATCACAGCCAGTGATTGCGCCAAGATCTTCGCTCAGGATATGGACGATCCGGCGGTCGCGGAGCTGATGTCTCTCTTTTCCCGCGCGCTCACCGACCTTGGCTCATATCTGCGCGCTCGCTTTCACGGGAGATTCAGTGAACTCATCGCGGCTGCAGACCACTCTGCCGTACGCCTGGTGGACATCCTGCGCGTCATGCCGCTCTTCTTCGATGAAGAGCAATACAGGGGAATGAATGTCCCCTTCTACAAACGGGCGCAGATCACTGCCTCTGATCTTAATCTTGCGTTCGACGGAAAGGAGCCAGGGGAATTCTACGACCTCGATGAGCTCACTATCTTTGCCGATAACATGGTTCCGCATGTATTGCGGGTAGACGGCATCCTGTCTTACAACAAAGATCTCGTCGCCCGTATCGGAGAGGGAGAGCTGATCCCCGCTGGCTCAGAGGAAGAGGTTGAGATGCGCGCCTGTGCAGTGCACGTGGTCGAGCTTATCGTTGAAGCAATCACCGCCATTGGTGATCAAGTCACAGCGCAACAGCTTGACAACGCGTTGTGGAACAGGGGGCAGAACCCTGAATACAAGGCTATTCCACGCCATCGTACGCGCACGCCATATTACTGAGCTATAGGACGCTGACACCCAGGATTCGCTGAGATAGGATCTACTCTGGGCCGTCAGGCGTAAATCGAACGCACCCGCAGGTTAGTGGCACGTTAGCCAACGATTGACACGTCGATCATTCATTCTCCGCAGGTCACAAGGTCAGCAATCCTATCGATGATGCTCTTGCCGATTCCGCTCACATTGATGAGTTCATCGAGTGAGTGAAACGGGCCGTGTTCAGTGCGGTAAGCAACAATGCTTTCAGCCTTGGCTGGGCCGATCCCGGGCAATTCCTCCAGTTTATCGATTCCCGCTGAATTCAGGTCGACCTTCGGCGGCGAGTCGAGGAACGTTGGTTGTAAGACACTTATCCCGGATAGCTCGATTGGCGCAACCGTGATCCGTGCGTGGCTCACGAAGAGTGGCGGGACCAGAGCTAACCCGCTGGCGATGATCCCGATTGCCACCAGGATGATCAGCCCGTGTTCCTGCGCCGGCGAAAAACGCATCTTCACGAGAGAAGCTCCCGTAAGCATCTGATGCCCTCTTCTTCGCGCGCGATGCGCATCAACTCAGGAAGGCGTTCATAGCGCCGCCAGCCAAACTTGTCAGAATATGCTTGAGCAAACAACTTGAGGAGCCGCTCCCGTATCGAAGGTATCTCCCGTAGGACGTCGCCCTTTTGCTCGACGAGGCGCTCCACCTCCGGAATATACAGATCGTAACGCGTCGACTCCGCCAAGAGCGAGAGCGCCTCTTCGTTATTCTCCCCGAGGAGCGCGATCCCGCGGTTGAACAAGCCTCGCCGCTTCAGTTCATTGCGTGCAGCAATACGCATCTCACGCCGCTGATCCTTATGGAAGGAGAGTTCCTTGCGCGTAAAGGAGACAATTGCGTATCGGCACCCTTCCGGACAATGCGGAAAGGCATCTTCCCTAGCGGCGATTCGCCCGTGCAATGCAAGACACTCGGGACAGGAACGATAGTTGACATTCGCGTAGAATTGGTAGTATCTTCTCCGTAGCATGGCATAAAGTGTATGTCCATTGCCATGGGACAAGCAAACCGACCGCTGACCAAATTGTCCGATTACTGAAGCGCTACTGGGATACGTACTTCATGGAGGTCCAATATGGTACAGATAGCTCTATCGACGTTTGCCCTCGTGTTTATGGCCGAGCTGGGTGACAAGACACAACTTGCCACGTTTACCCTTGCTGCACAAGGGCAATCACCGCTAGCGATCTTCATCGGCGCCGGTGCGGCGCTTCTCTTTTCAACGGCCATTGCTGTTTTTCTGGGAACTGTGACCGCTCGCTTCATCCCGCCGCACGCTATCCGATTCATTCACTATGCAGCGGGCGGTCTGTTCATCCTGATCGGAATCTGGACGATTTGGAAGGTTTAGCCTCGATCAATCGACCCAGGTCTTCTCTTCCCAGCTTTTCAAGCCATTGACCAACGGTTGATAAGTCATGTCGAGGTGAATGGGCGTGATCGAGATGTATCCGTTGGTGATCGCCCATATGTCCGTCCCTTCCTCTTCCCGTGGAACCTGTGTTCGCGGCTCTCCGGTGATCCAATAGTAGTTTCGTCCGCGAGGGTCCTTACCTTGTACCAGATAGTTCTTGTAGACCAGCCCTCCCAGCCGCGTCACTTTCACCTCCGCCGGCCTATCGTGATGCAGCCGGGGAACGTTGACATTGAGCAGAACTCCAGGAGGTAGGGGGCTCTCCTCCAGAATCAGCGCTGCAAGGCGGGCAGCAAAGCGAGCCGCTTTGGAGTAGTCCGGTATCTCCAACTCCTCGACATCGATATCGAGGGATACGGCCACCGCAGGAATCCCGGTGCGTGCCCCTTGCATCGCCGCAGCAACCGTGCCGGAATAGGTAACGTCCTCACCCATGTTAAGGCCGTCATTGATCCCTGATACGATAAGATCCGGCTTCTCCTTCAGCAGGCCAAGCACGGCAAGTGAGACGCAGTCAGACGGCGTGCCACTCGTCATGTGCCCTACACTCCCGTTGAGTAACCGCACGCGATCCACGCGCAGCGGCTTATGAAAGGTCATTGTACGACTGGCGGCAGACCAATTTCGATCTGGTGCGTACACCTCAACGAACGCCACTCGGTCAAGTTCCTCCTTTAGGGCCATGATCCCGCGTGCGTTCACCCCATCATCGTTTGTCACTAGTATCGTCTTTTTCTTTGCCGTCTGGCTCACGCTGCCTCCTTACTCTCTTCATTTTCGTCTTGCACACTTGCCGTTGGCTCGCCGAGTCCATAGAAGTCGAGGACATTATCCCCATAAATCCGCTTATCAACACGTTCGAGGGGTCCGTATATGTCGTTAAGATGTGTCTTGTTTCTTACTTCGGTGATTATGAGCCCATCTTTAGCCAGAATCTCGTGCTCGGCGATTAGGCGCAGAGCGGCTTTGGCAAGGCCCTTATCGTATGGGGGGCCGACGAAGATAAGGTCGTATCGTTTTCCGCGCCGCTCCAAGTGATCAATTCCGATTGCGTAGTCTCTCTGCAGAATGCTCCCTTGGCCGAGAAAGCCTAACGCGTCGAGGTTTCGCCGCACGATGCTGCATGCGCCGGGAGATCGATCGACGAATGTTGCCTCCCACGCCCCACGCGACAGGGCCTCCAATCCCACGCTCCCGGTCCCGCAAAACAGGTCAAGTAACCGGGCATCGACCACTAAATCAGCAAGAATGTTGAACAGCGCCGAGCGGACAAAGTCGCGCATCGGCCTGATCCCGCTCTCCTGCCAGTCGACGAGTCGATGTCCCCGCTTGCTTCCGCTAATGATCCGCAACTTCGCGCCCCCTTGATTTCGCCGATTGTCCCATCTAAAATCTAGTCGCACGCGAATTACCTTACCACATACAGGATATGCTCATCAAAAGGATCATTCAACCATTGCAAGCACCCGTTCTGTCCGCGGTCGTCTTTGACCTTGACGGAACTCTCTGCCATTACGCCACAACCATCGAACAGGCGATGGTTGCTGCACTGCAACACATCGGAGTGGAAGCGACCCTCATCGGCGACATTTCCCTGGCCGCAAGCCGTTACGCTGACCTGTGGTACGAGCTGGAGGCGGACCATCAGAGCACGAAGTCACTACGCGAGCGGATCTGGATCAGACTGCTTCAAGAGCACAGCATTGTTGATGATGAACTGGCGCGCGCGCTGTCCGAGGTGTACATCAGACTACGCACTGCGTCCCTGGTGCTCTTTGACGGTGTCCTCCCACTTCTTGCTGACCTTGGTGAAAAGTATGCGCTTGGCCTGCTCACCAATGGGCCAAGCGATCTGCAGTGGGAGAAGATCAATCTACTGAAGATTGAGCCACTCTTTGACAGGATAACCGTCTCCGGAGACATGGGAATTCACAAGCCGGACCCACGCCTGTTTGCCGGCCTGTTGGAGGAGCTGGATGCTCCCGCGAACAGGTCGGTCTGTGTGGGGAATTCATATCAAATGGATATAATCGGTGCGCACGATGCGGGAATGTGGTCGGTATGGGTGAGCTCGGACAGCGAGAAAGAGCCACAAGATTCGATTGCGGATCTCATCATCGCAGATGTAACTGAACTACGGAGGGTCCTTCTATGAGACGCGTTGACGTAGCGATAATTGGAGCCGGACCAGCGGGATTGTTCGCCGCCAGTGAGTTAATCGAGTGTGGGCTTGATGTGCTTCTCGTGGATCGTGGCAAAGAGCCGAGCGCGCGGGAGCACATCTGTTTTGGCATCGGTGGCGCGGGTGCATTCTCCGATGGTAAGCTCAATCTGACTTCGAAGATCGGTGGTGACCCAGCAAGCTTTGGCCAGGACGAAGCCGTCATCCAGTCGTACATCGATCAGGTGGACAAAACGTTTACCGCTTTTGGCGCGCCAGAGAAATACTCAGGAGAGGACCAACAGGCACTCGCTGAGCTTAAGCAGACTGCGAGCCGCTATGGGATCGAGTTCATCAGCGGCCGCCAACGCCACATGGGAACATCGCATGTCCGTCAGATCATTGATCGCTTCTACCACCACCTGCTGGATCACGGGATTCTCACATCGATTGAGAACCGCATCGAGCACATCTCCCGTAAGAGTGACATCTTCGTCCTGTCAGGAAATGAGGAGATCGAGGCGCGGTACGTCCTCGCTGCCCCCGGCCGTGCCGGTGCTTACTGGTTGCGCGAGGAGGCGGGCAGGCTGGGGATTGCAACGGAGTACGGGCCGATCGACGTTGGCGTACGTGTGGAGTTTCCCGCCGAGATCTACACATCGATCGAACAGGTGATGTACGACGCCAAGCTGCGCGTGCGTACCGCGACCTACGATGACATGGTGCGCACGTTCTGTACGAACCCGCGGGGTTTTGTCGTGAAGGAGAGCTACGATGACTTTACTCTCGTCAACGGACATGCAGAGAGTGATGAGAAGACGGAGAACACGAACTTCGCCCTGTTGTCCCACATCGAGCTCACCGATCCGGTGGAGGACACGACAGAATACGGTCGCGCGATCGCTAAGTTAGCAACGACGATCGGCGGTGGACGCCCGATCATTCAGCGGTTGAAAGACCTCAAGAACGGACACCGTTCGACGACCGATCGCTTACGTCGAGCGACCATCTCTCCTACTCTGACCGACGTCACCCCGGGAGATATCTCGATGGCCCTTCCTGGTCGAGTGGTGGTGAACATGGTGGAAGGTCTCGAACAGTTAAATGACATCCTCCCAGGCCTCACCGCGGACAACACGTTCCTCTACGCTCCCGAAATCAAGTTCTACGACACCCGTTACCCGGTGAGCCCAGGGATGGAGACCGTCGTCCCCGGGTTCTACGTCGCTGGCGACGCTTCTGGGCACTGCCGCGGGATCGTCTATTCCGCAGTGAGCGGCCTGATAGCGGCTCGCAACATCAAGGACGTCGCGGCAAAGCGCGCCGCCGCAAAGGAGAAGGAAGAGAAGGCGTGAAGCTAACGAAGGGATTGGCGACTCTCTGTGTGGCGCTAGTCCTCGTTTCGCTCTTTGTCGCCGGCTCCTTTGGACAAGAGAACATCACTCTTCCCGCTCCCGTCCCTGCGTTCAATCAGGCATACCAAGGAGCAAGCGGTTACTGGGGCGACTGCGGCATGGGAACCAATGGCTGCCCGGATAACGTAAGCGTCGCCGGTTGCCTGATCACCTCCTTTGCCATGGTCCTCGGTTACTACGATGTGAGTCTCTCCATCCCACGCGAGTCATCATGCACCGGTGAGGCACGCAGCGGGATGGACCCCGGAATCCTAAACGACTGGCTGAAGACACATGGAGGGTACGGTCAGTGTGGAAGTGATACCGGTTCCTGCTGTCTGGAGTGGGCCCACCTTCCGCCACAGGTCTCTGTCACCCAGTATGTCAATCGAAGTGAGCGCGGCATCGACAGCACGGCAGAGCGGGTGATCGACCAGTCGCTGCGCCAAGGGTATCCGGTCATCTGCGGAGTCAACTGGGGAGGCTATTGCCACGGTTCGACGACCCAGAGCGAGGATTGCCATTGGGTGGTAATCACGGGAAAGTTTGGCGCCACGTACACGATCATCGATCCGTACAACCGCGACACCACCGATCCTGCCGGTGTGAGCACTACCTTGGATAAAGGCACGTTCGGTGCGTACACGATAGATCGCTACGTGGTCGTCTCCGGCGTGGCCCCATCTTCACACCTTGCCAACCTCCACCTCTCCTTGTCATTCTCTCCCAGTGGCCTTATCGTGCCTGGTGCGCTGCAGGTGGGCTCGCTCACAATCACCGGGACAGAGCCAACCACACAGCTTCTGGTCTACGCCCGCGTGATCGACCCGCACGGGGAAGTTGCCTACGCCTACTACAGGTCAGCGATGGATACCAAGCTTCACTATTTGCACGAGAAGCGCAGTCTCTATCCCACACCTCGCTCTTTCTCGGATGGGACATTGGTGCTGAACAGACAGGCCACCGCCGGAGAAGAGCCGGGGACGTGGACGTGGGAGGTGTGGGTGGAGGATCCAGCACGCCCTGGAGAGCCGCACGGCTACGAGATCGCCGCCTACACGATTAGCTCATCGGGCGCTCAAGCGCAAGCAGGGATCGCCATCGCTCTCGCGCTGGCGATATTCATCGCTGGCCTAGTCTATGTATCTATTCTGCTGCGATAAGAGACGTGATCCTTCTTCTTGTTCAAGCGTGGTAGCTGGGGTGAGAAGGTCAAGGTGAGTGCGTCGAGCGAGCAAGCACTGGTGCACTCGCCACACTTGATGCAGTTGTGATCGTCGTACTCCTCATACGGCCTTAGGCCCATTGGACAGGCAACGGCACACGCGTTGCAGCGTGAACAACGGTTGCTGTCCAGCTTCAGGTGCAGAAAGCTGACCTTGTTGAACAACGATAGGAGCGCCCCCATTGGGCAAAGATAACGACACCAGAAGCGCGCGATGAGCACCATCCCCACAAGGACAACCCCCAGGGAGATCATGTGTATGATGAACGGCTTGTTGACATGCGCCACGCCCAGGAAGAGATAGGGAATTGACGCCTCGATCGATGCCGCCGGGCACAACTTGCAGAACATCGTGTCAGCGAACGCCCATGCAGCAACGATCGTCCCCACGAGGACAACATACTTCATATAGGAGAAGCTCCTGCTGATGCGAGTCTTATTGAACGAGAGCAGATCATTTAACGTGCCGAACGGGCAGAACCAGCCGCAAAACCCCCGTCCAAGGACAAGCCCATAGGCGACGATCGTTCCGATCCAGAAGTAGGGTACGGTACCGTAGATCACGAGGTTTTGCATCAACCCGATTGGGCAGATCGTTACCGAGAGAGGGCACGCGTAGCAGTGCAGGCCGGGAAAGATGATGTGCGTCATCCCAATTCCCGTGAACCCGAATAGCCCCAGGAGAAGTCCGAACCCTTGGCTGATTCGTCGCATTAACGACAGTCTCACGATCCCACCCCCAGAAGATTGAGTAATCGTGCTTCCAGGTTCTCGATTCCGAAGATGACCTCACCGGTATCGACACTCAGGATCGTTGGGACAATGGTTCGCTTAGAGCGGATAACTCCGCTAGACATAGCCAGATCACGATTCGTGTCCACATTCACGAATTCGTAGGTAATGTGATCGGTTGCACCAGCCATCTGCAGCACTATCGCCTCGGCGTATGGGCAGGTGTGGCACCATGGAGCATAAAACACAATGAGTTTGACATCCGTGTCAAGCCGCGCCAGAGCAGACAGGGCGTCGTCAGACAAAGCAGGCTCTTCGTGCGGAGCCTCTTCTATGCCGACGCATGAAGTACACAACACCGCGGCGATCCCCTGCGCCTGTTCGTGTTGCCCGAGGATGACGCCGTAGGCTAGGCCGCCAACGGCAATCACGAACAGAGCGATGTAGAGCGGAAGGCGCATGTCAGCAAACCGCCACAGCACGATCGCCCCCAATAGCAGAATCCCTCCGATCATCGGGATGACCCACTTTGGGATCGATCTTGCTCTAACCACCGTCGTTGGACCGATGGAGGCGGTCGTCACCAGTACGGGGATATTTACGGAGTCGACGATTTGAAAACAGCTCACTTCGATGCAGTAGGTATAGATGATCTGCAACGTGAGATCATGCGTGCCGATCGCTGCATATGGCAAGGCGACAAGGTTCAAGTCAAGCGTCTCCTTGCCGAACGGTTGAACGATCTTGATCTCTGCTTTCGCCGGATCGAGTGCGAACCCATCGGCATCAACGAGGCTCACGGCGATGTCGTCTGCCGGGTGCAGCGATTTGTTGTCGATCAACAGTTGCAGCGTCGCCGTTCCACCGGGAGGTATTTCGACCTTCTCCGGGAAGAGCGTGAATGACAGAATGGATTCCTGCCCTACAGCCACGTAGGCAAAGAGGAAGACAGCGAGTATTACTATCAGGAACAGCAAACTCCCCTGTTTATGGATCATCGGCTCACCATCTCACTTACTCTTGGTTAAGGAGCTCCTCGATCGCCTGCTTGAGGTCCTCACTGCGCAGGCTCTTGCCGCGGATCGTCCCGTCACGATCGATGAGATACGACATCGGTATCCCGGAAACGCGGTAGAGCGAGGAGATATCTCCATCAGCACCATCAAACACCTGCCGATACGTGAGGCCAAAATAGGAGACCGCGCCAGTAAATGCCCCCTCGTTGCGATCGAGATTGATCCCGATCACCACCACACCGCGATCGGCATAGTCTTTGGCGGCCTGCTCTACGTGCGGAAGCTCTTCGCGGCAGGGAGCGCACCAGCTCGCCCAGAAATCCAGAACGACGAGCCTTCCCCGTAATGAAGAGAGCGACAGATTGTTTCCATCTGCATCAACGACGGAGAAGTCCGGAGCGGGAAAGCCAATCGTAAGCGGGACCTTGGTATTGACCCACGCGTCAGATCTTTCGATCACGATTTCCGAACCGTCGGAAGAGACGCGCGTTGCTGCATAGACTGTGCCGTCTAGGTTAAACGGCGCGTCGAGCCAGTATCTCTCGTGCGAATCCGAGGTTGCCAAGAGTTCAGCGTCCTGGTCGATATCGATCAGGATCTGGTCGTGATGGAGGTCATCGAACACGCCATCGCTGTTCTCATCAATGATCGCGATCTTGTACGTTACCCCTTCAAGTTCGATCTCGCTTGCCTGGTAGTTACCGCGGAAGTAGATGATTGCCGTCGGCGTCGATGGGTTCCACACGAGGAAAAGGCGGTACGGACGTACGCCATCACTAGCTGGTAGCTGAAATGATGCGCTTGCAAGATACCCTCCGTCCCACAGTTGTTGTACCCAATCTACAGGCGCTAGCTCGTTGTCCCCATTGGCGTCAACGTACAGCTTCGCATCGCTATCATTCCAATCGATGACAAGCGCATAGCTCGAATCGGCAAGCGTGAGCGTGGTATACATTGGCGCACCAGAGTAGGTCGGCTCGGTCAATCCCGAGATTGTATCTGATGAAAGCTGCACCGCCTGCGGGTAGTAGTTGGTTGTCAGATCAAGGATCGAGTCCACATAATCAAGATTGCCTGTGGAAGCGATGAGGGGAACAGAACACACCATGACAATCGCCAAGGACAAGAAAACGGACATCCGCAACATGTATCATTACCTCCGAATAAGATCGCGCAGACGCGCGACGACAATGTCACTTCCGATGACAGACAGTATATCGAACAACCCCGGACCGACCGCTTGGCCGGTAACGGTTACGCGGATCGCGTGTGCAACGTCCTTCAGGCTCGCCCGACCTCCCTCAAGTACCGCTCTCAACAGACTCTCCACGTCATCGCGGGAGAAGGATGCTGCCTGCGAGAAAGCGTCGCATATCGCGGCAATCAGTTCTCGCTGGCGATCTCCGATCACCACGTTGGCTTCCTCTTCTATCGTTACGGGGAAGAGAATGTGCATCATGTCAGCAAGATCGACGAGCGTGTGACAACGGTGGCGCAGCAGCTCCACGCCCAGCGTCAGGCGTTCGTTGCCGGACGCGTTCCACATCTTTTCTGTCACTATTCCCGATTTAAGGACGAACCCGCGCACAAGATCGACCAACCGTGCAGGATCAGCGAGCTTCATGTGCTGCTGATTCAACCACCGCAGCTTCTCTTCATCGAAAATGGCGGCGGAGCTACCGACGCGCTTCAGGCTAAACAGTTTCACCAGCTCGTCGCGGGTGAACACTTCCTGATCTCCGTGCGACCAGCCGAGGCGAGCGAAAAAGTTGACCATCGCTTCCGGGAGGAACCCCCGTCGCCTATACTCTAAGACGGATGTCACGCCGTGCCGCTTGGAGAGCCGTGTGCGATCCGGGCCGAGGATCATCGGCAGGTGAGCAAACCGTGGTAACTTACGACCCAGTGCCTGGTAAAGCATGATCTGCTTGGGGGTGTTTACCAGATGATCGTCACCACGAATGACGTGCGTGATCTCCATGTCGGCATCATCGACCACAACGACAAAGTTGTAGACGAAGGTTCCATCGGAGCGGCGGATGACGAAGTCCTTGATCTGATCGTGATTGAACGTGACATCACCAGCAAGGAGATCGTGCACAATCGTCTCCCCCGGTGGAACCTTGAACCACCACGCGCCGTCTTGTTCATAGGCGCTTCCGCTATCGAGAAGGCTTTTCGCCGCAGCCAGGTGCACGTCCGTACGGTCAGTCTGCCGGTAGTACTCGTCCCAATCAAGCCCCAGCCACCGCATTGCCTCGACGATCTGATCGATCGATTCCTGTGTAGAGCGCTCCTGGTCCGTATCCTCGATCCGCAGAACGAATGTAGCGTCCTGATGCCGTGCATACAGCCAATTGAACAACGCCGTGCGTGCACCGCCTACATGCAAGTAGCCGGTCGGGCTGGGCGCAAATCTGACCTTGATCATCGCTTTCTCCCTTCGTGTCTGGATTGAACCACGAGTTTACTACATTCCCGAAGCCCTTTTCGAGCAGAAGAACATAACAGTGAGCTACCAGATGTACAGCACACACGCAATCTGTCAATCGGTCAGTTGCTCAATCATTCAATCCCTCAATCTCCCGCTCACTCACTTCCTTTACAGTTCATCGTGAGCTGTGCGGGCAATGATCTCGTCCTGCAGGCTCGGTTCGAGGTTGTTGAAGTAGTCGCTGTATCCTGCTACGCGTACGATCAGGTCACGGTACTCCTCGGGATGAAGCTTTGCTTCACGCAGCGTATCCGCGCCAACAACGTTGAATTGGATGTGATGACCATCGCAGCGGAAATACGTGCGCACGAGCGCGGCCAGCTTGTCGATCCCTGCATCGCCAGCGAGGACGGATGGGAGGAACTTCTGGTTAAGAAGTGTCCCACCGGTGCGTACATGGTCGATCTTCCCCATCGAGCGGACGACTGCTGTCGGGCCATGTGTATCTGCTCCCTGACTAGGCGAGATCCCATCGGAGAGGGGTCTCCCCGCAAGTCGACCGTTCGCCGTTGGCCCAACCATCTTTCCAAAGTAGATGTGCACCGTAGTGGGGAGCAGGTTTATCCGGTAGGAGCCACCATTAGTGTTATCTCGGCCATCGATCGCATCGAAGTAGGCATCGAAGAGTGCGCGGGCGATATCGTCCGCACGATCATCGTCGTTCCCAAATGCTGGGGACGAAGAAAGTCGCCGTCGCAGTGCCTCGTTGTCCCTGAAGCCGTCATCGAGTGCTTGCACCAGATCAGGAAGGCTCATATCACCCGGATCGAACACGTGCTCCTTGATCGCTGAGAGTGCGTCTGTTATCGTCCCCAGCCCGACCCCCTGAATGTAGGTCGTCGGGTAGCGAGGGCCGCCGTTGTTGTAGTCACGCCCACGTGCAATGCAGTCATCAACGAGCAGCGACAGGAACGGGGCGGGCATTTCCTTGGCGTAGAGCCGCTCGATTACACTGTTTCCGGCTATCTTCAGGTCGACGAAGTACAGAAGCTGCCGACGGTAAGCAGTAAACAGCTCATCGAAAGTGGCGAAATCACCCATGTCGCCGGTCTCGATCCCCAGCACTTGGCCGGTGCGCGGATCGATTCCATTGTGCAGGGTAATCTCGAGAATCTTCGGCCAGTTCATGTACCCGGTAAGGACACAACTCTCCTTGCCGAATGCGCTGATCGTAACGCACCCGCTTGGCCCGCCGTTTCGCGCATCTTCGATGTTCTTCCCCGCACGCAGAAACTCCTGCACGATGGCGTCGGTATTGAAGATTGACGGTTGTCCAAACCCTTGGCGCACGACGCGCAGCGCCGCCTTGAGGAATCGATTGGGGTTCTTCTTGCTCAGTTGGACGCACGAGCCGCTGAACGGAAGGCGCATCTCGGAGATCACGTCAAGGATGATGTAGGAGACATCGTTCACCGCATCTTCGCCATTCTCCGTCAACCCTCCAGTATTGACGAGGACAAAGTCGTTGTACGTCGCGCTTTGTTCCTCAGTGATCCCCACTTTAGGCGGTGCGGGTTGGTTGGAAAACTTGATCCACAGACACTCAAGGAGCTCCACCGCATCATCGCGAGTGAGACTGTCGGAGGCGACCTCGCGCTCGTAGAACGGGAACAAGTGCTGATCGAGCCGCCCCGGGTTGAACGAGTCCCAGCTGTTCAGCTCGATGACCACTCCCAGGTGGACAAACCAGTACATCTGGATCGCTTCCCGGAATGTGCGCGGGGCGTTGGCCGGCACACGTTCGCAAACTTGTGCGATCTTCTCAAACTCCTCGCGCCGACTGTGGTCGGATTGGCTTGCCGCCATCTCTCTGGCGAGCCTTGCGTACCTAGCGGCATAAGAAATCATCGCTTCGGCAGCGATCGCCATCGCGCGAAGTTCTTCATCGCTATCATGGGCACGAAGATCGGTTTCCCAATTGAGGTTTGTGCGCACACGTTTAATATGCTCTATGAAGTCGCGCAGGCCATGATGGTAGATCTTATCGTCGAGAACAGCGTGGCCGGGAGATCGTTGCTCCATGAACTCGGTGAACACGCCGGCGTCGAACGCCCTGTGCCACTCTGGCGTCATTGCGGCAAAGACCTTCTCCCGCATCGATTTTCCCTGCCAAAAGGGGATCACCTCCGAGGTGAGCACATTCATGGCATCATTGCTCACGGCAAATGGAGTGCGCAAGCGACCATCGAGGAGGCGCAGGTCATCCTCGGAGTGGCTACACAGTTCGGGATAGGTGGGGGTCTCTTTGGGACCTGGCCCGCGTTCGCCGACAATCAGCTCATGATCACCGATACTGATTGACTTGTTTTGCAACAGATACGACAAAGCCAACGCGCGCGTCACGGGAGCGGAGTGGCCCTGTCCCTCGGACCCAGAGTAGAACTGCGTCAAGAGCCTCGCCCGCTCTGGACTCACCCGTGGAACGGCGTTCATGCTCTCTTGCAGCAGTCGCTTGATCCGGTCATTCATTCCCTACCCTCCTATCCGCACCGTAAGTGCGGTTCCCTTAGCGAGGTACGTCGCTACATCTTTGCCAGATGGCTCCTCTGTTTTGGCAAAGATGTACTCCCGTCCCAAGCGGCGGTACTTCCCAGCGCCAGCGCGATGATACGGCAGAACCTGGATCGCCTCCACTGCGCGCAGTGGCGCTAACAGATCGACCAAATCAGACAACGATCGCTCGTCGTCGTTGACCCCAGGCAAGAGAGGGAACCTGATCCAGATACGCTTTCGCATTTCATTGAGAACGCGCAGATTGTGCAGGATGCTCCGATTCGATACGCCGGTATGGGCAAGGTGAACCGCATCGTCGACCACCTTGATGTCGTAGAGGAAGAGATCGATCACCTTCGCGGCCTTCATCAATTCGCTCTCTGAGGCATACCCGCTGGTGTCAAGGGCGGTGTGGATGTCGAGCTCATGACATCGTGCGGCGACAGCGCGCACGAACTCAGCTTGCATCAAGGGCTCGCCGCCAGAGAAGGTGACTCCACCGCCTGACTCCTCGTAGAAGAGTGTATCCTTGACGACCTCCTTCACGACCTGCTCGACACTCATCTCCCGTCCGGCAAGCTCGCGTGCCCCGTTCGGACAAACGTTGACACAGTCGCCACACCCGATGCAGAGTGATTGATCGAGAACAAGCCGTTCACCATCTGGGCTGATCGCTCCGTGCTTGCAAGCTGAGATGCAAGCGCCACACAGGGTGCATCGATCCTCGTAGTAGAGGATCTCCGATCGCTCGCGCTGGCTCTCAGGATTGTGGCACCACTCACAGGAGAGAGGACAACCCTTGAGAAAGACCGTCGTGCGAATCCCTGGCCCGTCGTGGATCGCGTAGCACTTGATATCGAGGATCCTTCCCACCATGTTTCGTTGGCTCACTTCTTCCTATTCAGCTGCGGCCTGCAGTGTCGCTCTCCAATCAAACGTGTAGGGGGCGCCGTCGTTTGTCTGCGTTCCTGTACCGCTCAACGTGATTCCGTCACGCTTTCCTTCTAAGTCGATCTCTACGTTCACAGGTGGAGTGATAACGTCCATCACTCCGGCGGCTTCTATCGTGAACGAGCCATTTCCCGCTGTCCCATCGATAATTGCGATAGAGAAGGCCTTTGACCCCGGACCCATCAGCCCAATCTGTCCTGTGATCTCGGTTTCCTCCTCTTCCTGATCAAGGGTGAGTGTAATCGGCGATGTGAACTCAGTCGCAGGCCCGCTCGTCCAGGTGATAAGGCCACTCCACGTTCCCGCGACATCAACCGGGGCAAAGCCAAAGCAACCACTCAACCCGAGAATGCCAAGTAGCATTGCAGCTATAACTATGAAACTTCTCCATCTCTTCATGCTTGATCCCTCCTCGATACGTAATTCTAGCAGCTTCTCACGCTTTTTGAAACCGGATTGAGTCGTTATCGGGCAGTGACACCCAAGAGGTTTTTTCATGCTCGTTCACCAATACCACGATCCCCAATAGCTGCCTCTCGCTTCCGCTCTTCTTCTGCTGTTGCTTTCCTTCGCGTCATGTCTGTCAAAGTCCGAAAACAGACAGGCCTTTGCGCCTCTGCGAGAGAATGCTCTTCTCGCCCCGCATTTGGCGTTCCTTGCTCCATGTTCGGCTTAAGCCGCGCAGCAAGGGCATTACGCATAGTAACTGATTGTCGATGTCTAAAAACATCCGTTGCAAGGTATATTATAAGTGTAGGTCATTGACAAGTGAACCGAGAGCAAAAGAAAGAGGGACCGCCTCATACGTGAGCAAGCTTGGAGCTCGCTCTCCTTGAGGCATAAGAAAGATCTAAAGATTGCAGCGGATTGGCCGCTGCAAACACTACACATCCTCGGAGAAGCATCTACTAAAAGCAAACCATCCGAAAGGGTGGGGCGCAAAGCTACGGACCTTCTAGACAACGCTCGCAAGAGCATTGTGCAAAGGGCAAACCGGGAGCGATCTCGGGACGCAAAGCCATGGGTCAGATTGGCATTTGGCGGTTAGTGGTTGTTAGCCGTAAGCTAATAACCAAAGACTAAGAGCCAAAGACCATTTTGATAGCCGGGTTGCCGCAAGCAGTCTAATGGTGGCCGAGTCGCTAGATGCACTCAACAAACCATTGGGAGGTGCTTTCAATGAGGAGTAACAAGTTTGTGGTAGGTCTATTGGTACTGGGTTTGGCAGTGAGTGTTTTTGGAGCAATTGCCTTGGCGGGAAATGGAAATGGAAATGGCAACAATGCTTCGGATACCGCGATTGACAGTGTTTCCTGGACGGTTCAGGGTTTCATCGAGCTGACGATCGCCGACAACGCGTTTGACTTCGGTCAGATCGATGCTGGCGTAGACTCCGTAAGTGAGGCTAAGGCGAACACCCTTCATGTGTTCAGCAACACCGCATGGGCACTCTCCTATTTCGTAAGTGGAACAGGAAGCGACCAACTGGGTGTCGATCTTTCCTCTAAGACGGGTACAGGCAACAGCGACATAACAGTCGGTTACAGCCTGAGTGATCTTCGCACGATGGATCCTGGTAGCTACACGGCGACCGTCACGTATACAGTCGCTGCCAAGTAAGAGTTCAACGAGCGCTTCGGGGGCCAAGCAATTGGTCCTCGAAGCACCATTTTCTCGGTTCATAACGTCGACACATACGCTGGAACAGATATCAGCCCGACTTTGTTGTCCTACGTGTCGTATTACCCGGATCCTTGCAGTACCATAGGATGATGTTCAACCGTCAAGACGTTCCTCCAGATGCAGTATACTCTCATTGATGATTGACACATGTTCTTATTGCAGCCAGAGTTGTGATTGCAGAGGCCCGTCTGATACTGACTCGGTGGACAACAGGAGAATTACGTCAAGGAACTCAAGCCATCGTTCAAGGACTGAGGAGACGGCACGATGCTGAGGAGGAGGATGCTCGGCTTCATTGCCCTAAGATTCTTCACGTGTTTCGGAGCCGCAATCATCGCGGTCTGTCTCGTGCAGGCCGTCGGGCTTTCCGTAGCCATATCCAAGAGCGTCCTCCACTTCGACGCTCAGCCAACAGGTACACAACAGGCGTTTTTCACGATAGAAAACAACGAAGGACAGAAACTCGCCATCAGGATCCGTCTCGTCGATTGGGATGATGCCCCGGACGGAAGGACACTGATTTTCCCTGCGGACACAGTCGCTCATTCCTGCGCGTCCTGGATAGGATACGACCCACAGACGTTCGATCTTTCCCCTGGACAAAAGCAGGAGATACGCGTGGCGATGAACGTTCCTACTTCGGCTGTCGGCACATACTGGGCCGCGTTCCTGGTGGACAAGCCTGCGGAGGCGGGAGCCTCACTGGAGGGCGGCATCCGTGCCAAAACTCAGTTCTTGATCAAGATCTATCAGACATCTCTCCCCGCCGTCACGAGCGGCAAAATCACAAAGGTAGCCGTCGACGGGCTAAACCCGCTCGGGGTGACGATCGGGTTCAACAATACAGGGAAGACTCTCATGCAAGACGTTCACGCAACCACCACACTACAGGATCAGACCGGTCGTACACTGGGGGATTTTTCATCCGATCCGTTTTCGGTGCTTCCCGGTCATGCTGTTGATATCACCATGCCAAGTTCCCTCTACATGAAGGTCCCCGGCGTCTATCTTGTGACCGCAGTTGTGGACTATGGCGCAGACTACCTCGTGGCGGGCCAGGTTGGTCTTCAGATCAAGCCACTGTCGCTCTCCCCGATCGGACCGAGTGCGAACGCTCCAACGGACCTCGACGGGGACGACCTGTATGAAGACATAAATGGCGACGGCAGGCTGACCGAAGGTGATCTGTCTCTGTTCACGACACATCTGGACGACACGTGTATCACGCGGAACGCGCGCGCCTTCGACTACAGCAATGATGGCAGGATCGATCAAGACGATGTGGACTTGCTGCGAGGTATGATCTCTCGAAACACCCGTTCCGGCGCTTGACGCAGTACTCACACACTGGTGCGGTCCTAAGACGTGCAATTTCCACAAGACAAAAATCGGCAGAGAGACACACCGGCATCACCATCGCCAGTGGCGGATGCCGGATGTTCTACAGATCTGCCAATAACTCGACTCCCACACTAGCCAGCCAGCACAGGAAACTGTGTTTCATGTTGTTGTCGTAGAACTGGAGCCCTTCTGAACCGTGCGCTGTTGTGTAGTTATTGATATAGTCAACAATCTCTTTCCAGTCCTTGTCCGGCATCCCTTCCTGCATCAAGTGTTCCTTGTCCACCCGCAACGCAAACAGCAATTCGGAGAGCGTATACTCCTGCAGTTTAGCAACATCGTTGAATGTGATATCGCGGCCTTCGTCTATCAGCCCGAGTACACTCTGAACAAACTTCCGCACAGAGCTTCGATACATAGTAATCACCCCCTCTCTGCCTTAGTTTTCTTGGCCCAACATGCAGCATTTTCATGAATAGCTTCTCTTTGGTACCCGACTACTTCGATACCGCGGTAGCGGCGTTGATCAGTCCATATCCGAAGTTGTAATCTCGTCCCTCTGTCCCTAAGTCAATCGCGCTTGCCTCCAAGAGTGACACTGCCTCGGTGCCTTTCATCCCCGGGTGTGCGGAGAGAATCAGCGCGAGCACGCCACACACGTGTGGAACAGCGAACGAGGTGCCTGAACTCGTCCCAGCGATGCCGCCGGGGAAGAGAGCGGTGATTTTTGCGCCCGGCGCGGTGATCTCCACCTCCGGGCCGTAATTACTAAACGAGGCAAGACGCTGGTTCCGGTCGATCGCGCTCACTGCGAGGATGGACGGGTACTTTGCCGGGTAGCTTACCTCGGATTTTCCGTCGTTTCCAGCAATCCCAACGATGACCACACCGTGCGCGGCCGCCCGCCGGACAGCCTGTTCGAAGTAGCTTGGCGGCTTGCCGTTCGCGTACACGCTCATGTTGATGATATCCGCTCCGTTGTCAACCGCGTAGTCGATTGCCGCTGCAAACTTCTTCCAGTCTGACCCGTAGAACAAATTACGTGAATCAAGGAAACGCAGATCCATTAGTTTTGCTCCCGGTGCAACGCCTACGATTCCCTTGTCATCTGGCCAAGAAGCGATGATCGACGCGACAAACGTCCCGTGCCAATGGAGCTTTGACCCAGTAAGTGAACTATTGTCGTTGTCGCGGAAATCCCATCCGTGGACGTCGTCGATGTAGCCATTTTTGTCGTCATCCATGCCATTACCGGGGGTTTCGCCTTTGTTCGTCCACATGCTACGGGCGAGTTCCGGGATACTGGCATCGATGCCTGAGTCGATCACGGCCACAACCACCTCGTCCGTGCCGTGCGTGGTTTGCCACGCCGTTGGCGCTTTGATCTCGGAAATTCCCCAGTTTACCGGTTGCTGGTGCACCGTGTACAATCCCTCCCCCTCAAGATGCTCGGGTGGGCCGAGCGGGAGGTTGATCGGAACGATGCGGAACGCAAGCGATTTGGAGATGAGGGATTCAAGACCGGCATCAAGGGAGATCTGCAGCAGATAGATGCCTACCTTCTGAAACTCCCAGCGGCTGATTACGGCCACGAAAATTGTCGTCTGGGCTGCGACAGAGAACGAGTCGATCGTGAGGTCTTCGATCGGAGTGCCTAACCTGTCAGTCAATACAGCCTGTCCAGTGATCCTTTCCAGCTGCTTGTCAGTGGTGTTCCGAAACTGAAAGGTGACCTCAAACGGAACCAGATTCTCTATCTCGATCGCGCCCACTGTGACTGTTTGGGATGAAACATCCTGTGCCGTAGCCAGCGGGGAGATTCCCGCTAGCAAGGCCGCGGCCAGGACGATACAACCGAGCAAGATCGGTACCCGACGTTCACCGCACTTCATATTTGCTGCTAACCCCGGTCATCTTCGTGGGGAGCGCGCACTTGCCGTAACACTTCCTCTAATTCTGGCGTTTCCTCACCACTCCAGCCGGTGGCCCTGACGATGATTGTGAAGGAAAGACTCATTTCTACTTTGAGATCCGCAGTCTGATTGGCCAGACGCTCTGCCGCTATCTGAGCACCAGCAAGGGGGGTCTCGGGGAGGAGTGCGACAAACCGGTCATCGCTGGCGCGGAACAGCGGATCGACTGACCGGAGCTTCCCCATCAGGAAGTTGGCCGTCGCTAGGAGGAGCCTCTGCTTGTCAGACTTGGAGAGCTCCTCAATTTCACTGATGTCGATCACGAGGATCGACGTCGGATGGCCATAGCGTCGCCCCTTCTTCATCTCTTGGTCGAGCAATCGTTGGAAGTACGAGAACGTGTAGCTTCCGGTCACTTCATCCAGGATGATCATCTCACGCAATGCGTGCTCGTGTGATCCAAGCACTTTGATCATCAGGTTAAACACGTCGATGAACCTGGCAACCTCATCGCGGACCCTGATGCCGGCCTGTCTGGTCGGTCCTGGGGATACCTGCACATCATACTTCCGCTGGGATACGCTCTTGGCTGCTGTTGCCAATCGGAAGATTGGCCGAGTGACGATCGCGTGCAGGATGCCGTACAACAGCATCCCCAGCACGAGAAAGCCGACGAGGGAAGCTAGCCCCAGTTGCCAGGAGAGCTTGGTAATGTAACGTTGCTGCTCCGCAAGGGACATATCAACCGAGACAACACCGACAAGGTCCGCATCCATGAACAGCGGATACTCGGCGTGCAAGTACTCCTCCTTGCCGATCCGTGCTCGCGATACCTGCACGTCACGCAGGGTGAGGAAGGCAGCCTGTTCGTCTTCGGACAAGACCTCCCCGATTGTGGAGGAATCGGTGCTTGCCACCACACGCAGTCCCCTGCCCGTTATGCCGGTGACAGTGATCCCCACGATAGAGTCGTACCGTTTCATCAGCGCGTCGATGTCCGACTCAAGCTCATCTGAGTAATACAGAATGTAGGCCTTCTCCTGTAGTGACTTGGAAACCACGCTGGCCACGCTGCGGGCTCGTTGCTCGTATATCCCCGCGATAGTCGTGTAGAGTGTGGTGAACGACAACCAGGCGAGGACGCCGATGACCACGAAGGTGATGACGAACACCGGCACAAGAATCTTCACTCGCAGAGAAGATCGATAGTAGATGCTCGACCTACAACCACTCATCCCTTGCCGCAGACCACGCCAGATTTGCTCTAGAAATCCTCTCTTCCGTTGTTTCTCATCGCCTGTGTTCTGCAATCCCATCTGAATCTCCTCCGCTTATTGCTCAATCAGCCCGTGTTGCAACATGAATTCTCGCGCCGCGTCTTTTGGGTCGCTGTGCAACAATCTCACCTTGTTCACCAAGGAATGCAAGTTATCCGTCGTAAGAATTGGCCGCAGCCGTTCTTCTACTGCGCCGATCTCCGGCTGGGCGTCGATCATCCCTTGCGGCACAAGCAGGGCCGTACGAGATACGGCAAAGACTTCCTGATCATCATCCAAGGCTTGAAATCCCATCGCTGTTAGCGTCTCTTCGATGCTGTGGACGATCCCTGCATTCGCCGTGCCAAGTTTAAGCCGGGTCTCCGTCTCATCAACCCCATCGGTCCAAATGATGTTGTCTTCCGTGAGAGCAATCTCGTATGCGGATGCAAGCGACTTAAGCTCCGTCTGGGAGATCGTCTTCTGGACCGCGAGGGTCAGCGTTGTGCCCCCATCGGAAAGATACGCCGCCAGATCGGAGATCGTATTTCCGGGAAGGCCCCCGGCGATGCCAGGTGAGACAACGAGCGTCAGTCTATCCTCAATCGCGAGCGGAGGGGATACAGCAATCCCTCTATCGGACAAATCCTCCGCACCGATGAACGACGGATCGGCGAGGGCGAGATCAACGTCACCAGCAACAAGCGCCTCCTTCACCATCTGTGCATTGCCCAGGCCGATCAGGTCGATTACCTTGATCCCCTCAGCGACAAGCCCAAGCTGCAGCAAACGGGCGATGACGATCTGATCGAGCGAAACAGTGGTACCGAGCGCGATCGTCCCCTTCCACGCCGAGCCAGGAAGGACAACCCTGCCCGCGACGCGTCCAGACTCTTCTTCGGAGCCGCCATCCCAGCAGTTGCCGCTTGCATAGACAGTCTTATCCGTTAAATTGGATATGTCGTAAGAGGCGTTGCGAGTGAAAGTGTTGTTTGTGAGGACAAGAGAGAACCCCCGATCGCCGGCGAGGAGCTCGGCATCTGTGCCGCGCAATATCGTATCCTCCTTATCTAGCTCGGAAGCGATCTCGATTCCGATCGAATTACTGGTGATGGAGTTTCCTTCGATCCTCGTTCCTAGACCGGACTGAAACAACCTCATTGCAATCTCACTGCCGCTAATATGGTTGTCGATGATGCTGCTCTGTGAGGAAGCCGCAACCAGGATGCCGCTGTGGTTCTTCTCGATGGCGTTATCCTGGAGAAGATTCTGATTAGCGCGATTCAAGAGGGAGACTCCCTCAGCGGAGCTTTCAGTGATGCTGTTGCGGAGCATTTGGTTCTTTGTTGACCCAATCAGGACAAGCCCGTAGGCGCTTCTTGCGATGACATTGTCGAGGAATAGGTTCTCCGATCCCTCTGAGAAGGCAACACCAGCCAGCACATTACCAGAAAGTCCGTTGCGCAGGATTCTATTTCCCACTCCTTCGAGACCTTGGATCCCAATTGCGTTGCGATTGATTCTGTTGCCAAGGACCAGGCTTGACCGGCCCCCCTCGAGTGTGATTGCCGTGCCGGCGCACCCGGTGATGGTGTTGTAGGTGAAAGCGTTCTCCTGGCTATCTGTAAGAACGATTCCATTCTTAAGGCCATCCGTAATGGTATTGAAGGATATGGCATTTTGCTGTGACTTATAGAGAGAGATCCCACACTTGAGGCTGTTTCGTATCCGGTTGTTCTCCACTGTGTTGTTGGGGGCGGTATTCAGCAGAATGCCTGTCGCGCAGTTGGTAAGTGTGCTTGTTGCAACGGTGTTTGAAGATGAGCTGAGTATCTCCACTCCGCTTGTACTGCAATCATCGCCTACAAGAGAGACAATTCGGTTCTCCTCTGAGTTATCCTCGATGGATACCCCGACCTTTGATCCGCTCACGGTGGCATCCTCGATGGTGTTCGACCAGGCATTGGAGAGCCTTATAGCGACCAACGCCACCGCGCTAATCCGTATCTGTCGCAACGTGTTACGGTTGGCAGACGTCATCTCGATCCCCGTATCGCCATTCCGCACGGTGATGGATGTCATCACGTTCCCGTCGGAGTTGCTCACCTGAATCCCGATCCGCGCACCCTCGATCACGACATCATTGAGCGCGGCATTGGAGGATTGTTCTAGTCTCACGCCGATGCTGCTCGACCTTATTTGGAATCCACGCAACGTAACGCCGTGCGCACCGATCGTAACCCCCACTTCCCCGTTCTTGCACTCGATCACGGTTCGCCCACCTGCGGCAAGGATGCTGATGTCGGAAGTCTCGACTACAAGCGGCCCTTGGTATGGTCCACCAGCGGCTTGTACAACGATCGTCGCACCGGGTAATGCGTGTTCCAAGGCCGCCTGTATCGTGGTAAAATCGCGCGGAACGATGATAGCTCCGGCCGGAACACGCTCGGCGATGAATAAAAACCAGATGGCGCCGCACACGAAGAAGAGGGTGGCTGCTCCCACCCCCCAGAGAACACGTCGATGGCGAGGAAGTCTTCTTGGCATCATGCTTATATCATAGTGTTTCGATAGAGGAAAGTGAAGTTGTCATCGTTATCGGGACACGAAACATTGAAAGCTGATGAGCGTCAACTGACGTACTTCACAAGCATCCAAACAGCTAGTATCCCCCCAAAGCATCGATGGGATCTTACTTAGGCATGATCGTGTACACGATCTCCAGACCGTAGCTGCCTGGGTGATAGTCGCTTCCGAGCAGAATACGATGATCGACGCCAATGTCGAAACTGCCGCGATTTCCACTCGTCAAGATCTGCGGCGTTTTACTGATCGAGAAATAACTGCCCCCGTGTTCGCGCAAGGTAAAGTCTGAAATAGATTTACGGGCCGACCCATCGTTGCTCTCGCCCATATCGCTGCTCTCTGTCCAGACCTGGACCTTCCATGGGATATTGCTGTTCACAGTCAGGTCGACCGAGTTCATCTTCTCAAGGTACCCTTGCTGAAGATCAAACGCGTCGGGCTGAGACATGAGGTAGTCCGCAGTGTCTGAGGACCCGTGCGAAGTTGAGCCGGCAATCCGCAGCTCCTGAAACGGTAGTACCGTCCAACTCACGCGTACACTTACCGATCGCTGCTCGGCAAGCACTAGTCCCATCAGAGATATGACGACTGCAACAACAACCACGACGATCAGTGCACGCTTATGTTCTTCCACCCACGATTTCTTTTGCATCTTCATCACTCCTGTACCAGAATCGTTCTCTCATGAGTTCAGTAGTGCCTTTTCGATTCCTAAGCAGAGATCGATTTCGTCGTCAAGTTTTTTACACCTTGATTATACCTTACAGCGATACAAAACAGACATACGTAAGCACGGGCATCAGTACACCGCCGTAATTGGACGGCGAATCGTATGTAGTGAACATGCTCTTGCTGCCTACAAGCCCATACTGTTTCGTATGCGTCGTACCCAATTCTGTTTGGGATCCCTCTCTAGTGCGAACACAAACCAGAACGCACCACCCACTCAAAATGACAACGAGACCTCGTTTGTGTCGCTGTCGCGCGTTGATGAGGTTGCATTCTCGCCCAAATCACGCAGAATAGTGGCCAGGAGGGAGTAAATGAGACCAGCACTCATCATGTTGTTTGTCGCTACCGTTCTTGCCAGCATAAGCATCGATTCCCTTGCGCTGCAGATCACGCAGATTGAGTTTGACCTGCATCTGGCATCCGGGGGAACCGATACCTACACGTTCCAGGTAATCAACAATGAGTCCGATCCGCAAGATGTGACTGTATACATAGGCGATTGGACACGCACAAGCAGCGGCGAAAACGACTTTCTGATTCTCAACAGCGCTCGTTGGTTGTTCCCGCGCGAGTTTCATGCGGGTGATGAACTCGACATCAAGTACCATGCCATCATTCCACATGACAGCATTACCGTCAACGGTACTTACGCCACTGGCAAGCCATCAGCTCAGGGACGAGTTGTGGGTGAAGAGCACCTCTTGTCAGCAAACAACGAGATTGCCAGTGAACCGAGCGATGGGCTTGCGTCCATCACCCGCACCGTCTTCTTCACGGATACAGATGGCACGATCACCGCCAACTTGCATATGCACGCGTTGCAGGACTTCGAAGGCCTGCGCATCGATGAGACATTCTCTTCGCACGTAGATATCCAGTCGAGCGACGATGCAGGAGGACAATTCGCTGCCGTATCCAGCTCCTGCGGCGATTGGATAACAACTTCCCCGCAGGCGTTCAGGATTCCCGCTGGGGCAGCGCAGCCAGTAAGTTTCCGCATTGATGTACCGAGTGGTGCATCCGGCATGTACTGGGCGATGATCTTCGTCGAAGGGTCTCCTCGCCCACAGCAACGGGAGGGAGCAACTGTTCTTGCCATCGAACGCTTTGGGGTCAAGATTTACGAGACGATCCCTGGATCGGAAGTGCTATCGGGTGAAGTCAAGAGCGTGCGCAAGGTGGGAAATGATCCGTTGGCGTTCAATGTCACGTTTACCAATACTGGTAGCGTACAACTGCACCCGCTAGGAACGATGGACATCATTAACCAGAGAGGGGATACCATACGAGCACTGCCGATAGATGAGTTCCCGATTCTCCCAGGCAACGAGCGCATTCTCTCTATTACGGACAATTCCGAGTCTCCTCTCCCCCCTGGAATCTACCGCGCACTTGTCACAATTGACTATGGTGGAGACACCTTAGTCGGAGGCATCCGCGACTTCCTCTTGCGATAGCTCAGCGTCTCTGCGAGAGACAAAGCCCTTTCCGCACGCCCGCTTGCTCAAGACGCTAAGAGTGCGGAGAAAGAGGACCTTCCATTCTCTTTGCTGTCTATTTTTTGCGATCTTTGCGTCTCTGCGAGAAAATGCTGCTCTTTCTCATCACTCGCGTTACTTATTCACCCATCACTGGTTCACGTCTCCGCGTGATGTACAGTCTCGTATCTCACTTGGCGCCGGACACTCAAGTTAACAAGAAAGAACGGCTCCCCTCTTGCGAGAGGAGCCGCATCAGAAGAACTCTAATCTGTTTCTATTCCCAAGGACCAACTAGTCCGTCCACTGCCCAGTCCATTGTGGTTAGCTCGAACACCGACATACGCGTGCCCGCAGGAACCTTAAGGTTGCCGTCGCGGTCGTAGAGCGGGCCGTTGAACGGATCGAAGACCATCGAAGGATCGGACATCTGTTCGAGACGCTTCAGCACCAGGTCGTAGACGCTGATCGTACCCAGGACAGGGTCATCGACCATAACAGCCTTCAACTGATCCTCATACACGGGGTTGATCAACATTCCGGGCTTGGCACCCATCTCGACAGCCTTCTCTTGCAACAGCCACCAGTAGTCGACGTCTGCAAGATTCTGTGCTGTGTAGGAACCGGCGTAGACCTTGGCTAGGAAGTCAAGGTATATGACCTCCCAGTGTGCGATCTGCCCGGAGACAATGTGATCAGGACTGAAATCGTACATCGGGGAGTAGTGTCCGAAGGACGCGTCGCCACTCGCTGCCGCTTCCTGCACGATCGTCGGTGAATCTTCGGTGAACGCAAAAACATCGCACCCGTCGGCGAGCAACGCTTGAGCAGCCTCCTTGGCTGCGGGAGGGCTAAACCACGCGTAGATCCATCGAACGTGCACGTCCGCATCAGGATTGACCTCGCGCACGCCAACGGTATACGCATCCATGTGCCGCTTCACTTCGGGCGTCGGGAACGCACCTATGTAGGCAACTTTGTTCGTCTCGGTGAGCGCTCCCGCCATCAGTCCGTTTAGGTAGTAGATCTGGTAGAAATCGGCCATGTAGGTCATCAGGTTGTCATTGCGTTTGAACCCGGAACAATGAGCGAAGATCTTGTCTGGGTGTCTTAGCGCCGCCTCGAGTGTACCGTCCATGAATCCGAAGCTGCTGGTGATGACGACGTCGCAGTCCTCATCTTGAATCAACTTGTCGATGTACAGCCCCTCACTCCCTTCGGCTACGCTCTCCACGTAGACCGTCTCTAGCCAGGGGAAGGTTGCCTCACAGATCAGCCGCGCTTCATCGTGGGCATAGGACCAACCCAGGTCGCCGATCGGTCCGACGTAGATGAAGCCTACCTTGAGTGGGTCGCCGGGGACGTACTCCTTGGCCATCGCTACGGTGGCCAAACCTAAGATGATCCCCACCGCCACTAGCATCACTAACGCAAGTCTCGCTCTCATTTTCTCCCTCCTTAAGGATTTTCTTGCCGGTGGAACAGTCTACTCTTTCTAAAGTGTCGCACCTCCTCTTTGCCGTGATTTAACTCTTATGATGGCTCATTCCTCCCCTCTAGTGTACGGTACAGAAAGCGCAGCGGGCGCTCCCATTCTACTCTGCAACGTTCCTCGCGAAACAATTATCAGGACCAATATTGCAAAAGCATACGGCATCGCCTTGAGGAATTCCGGAGAGATCCAAGGTTGCAGGCGAAACGACAGGATGTACAGCGCGCCGAAGAAGTATGCTCCCAGCATACCATGTGCCGGATTCCAAAAGGCGAATATCGTTAACGCGATCACGATCCACCCCATCCCGGCGGTCATCCCTTCCGTCCACGCCGGCCGGTAGGCCACCGAGAGGTACCCCCCGGCTACCCCGGCGAGAACCCCACCAATGGCGGTGCACAGGTAACGAACCCGATCGACGTTGATCCCCAAAGAATCGGCGGTGGCTGGGCTGTCTCCTACAGAACGGATCGTGATCCCGATCCGAGTCCGATAGAGAATGTACCAAAGCAGCGGAACCAGGAGGATGGTCAGATAGACGAGCAGGTTCTGCCCTTCGAATAGGATCGGCCCCAGGAACGGAATCTTCGAAAGCCCGGGAACGGTAATCGCGGAGATCGGATTAGAAAGGGGCTTCCCCTCCCAGCCGCGGCCCAACACACCGGACAAACCCAGGCCAAGCATGGTGAGGGAGAGCCCAGAGACGACCTGATTCGCCTTCAAGGTTACGCTGGCAAATGCGTGAATCAGAGAGAAGGCTCCGCCGATGATCCCACCGACCAGGATTCCCAGCCAAGGATTTCCGGTGATATAGGCGGTGGTGAAAGCGGAATACGCCCCCATGATCATCATCCCCTCAACACCAAGATTGAGAACCCCAGAGCGCTCCGTGTAGATCTCACCAAGTGTTCCTAGGAGAAGCGGAGTTCCGTAAGCCAGGGTGCGACTTAGCGTTGTGATAATCCATGTTTCCCAACCCATTATTGCCTCCTAAACGAGAAGGATACTTTGTAGCGAATGAAAACTTCGCTCCCGATCAGGAAGAACAAGATCAATCCATTAAACACGTTGATTAACTGGAAGGGAAGCCCTAACGACACCTTGATGACGTCTCCACCGGATATGATAATCGCAAACAAGAACGAGGTGATGATGACGGCAAGTGGGTTGCGTCGTGCCAACCAAGCGACAATAATCGCGGTATATCCGTAACCCATCGAGATGTTGAGTGGCCCCAGTAGTTTATGGTGAATACCGGCCACCTCCCCCACCCCAGCCAGTCCCGCGAAGCCACCGGCGATAAGCATGACGAGCAGAGTCGTTTTGAACTGGCTGATGCCGGCAAACCTCGCCGCATCCGGATTCTCCCCGACAACGCGGATCTCAAAGCCACTCTTCGTACGTGTGACCAATATGTACATCACTAGAGCGAGAAGAAGCCCCAGGACAAGTGTCGGCCAGTGGACGCGTGTGCCGTACAGCGTGGGAATCCATGCCGCGCGCGGAAACTGGTCGGTATACGCAAACCCGCGTGCCGTCGGCCCCTTCCATGGACCATGAATCAACCACTCCATTAAATAGATAGCTATATAATTCATCATCAGAGTCGTAATGACGTCGTTTATCCCTAGTTTTACCTTCAGTACAGCTGGGATAAGGCCCCACGTGGCCCCACTCGCGAATCCGGCGATGAACATTGCTGGCAGGAGCAGCGGGTCTGGCAGTCCGGAGAAGAGAGCGACTCCGGCTGCGGCGATCGCACCCATGAGGAGCTGTCCCTCGGCTCCGATGTTCCAGAAGAGGGCTCGGAAGGCGATTGTCAGCCCCACCCCGATGAGCAGCAGCGGGATGGCCCGGCGCACCGTCTCGGCCAGCCCAAGTCGGCTCCCCAATGCCCCTTTCAGAATCAGGCCATAGGCATGAATCGGCGAGACTCCGAACACGGCAAAGAAGATCGCTGCAACAAGAAGCGCCGCAAGGATTGCGGACACAGAGATGATAAACACTGTGCGACCAGAAACAGTTGGCCGGCGTTCTATCTTTAGCCAGTTGGGAGCCCTCACGTTTCCTCCTCCTCTATGCCGGCCATCATCAGTCCGATCCTTTCAATCTGAGCCGCCTTTGCATCGATAACTCCCATCACTCGCCCTTCAAAGAGCACGAGGATTCGATCCGACATGGTCATGATCTCCTCAAGATCCTCCGAAATAAGCAGGATTCCCGCGCCCCGATCGCGCTGGGCCAGGAGTATCTCGCGTACCTGTTCCGTGGCACCGACGTCTAGTCCGTATGTTGGATGGGCAGCGATGATCAACCGTGGATCTCCTGACAGTTCGCGAGCGAGGACAACGCGCTGGATGTTCCCGCCGGAGAGGACCTTCACCGCTGTATCGATGCTTGGTGCCATGATTTGATACTCGTCTATCGCCTTGCGTGCGTTTTCCTCTGCCGCCCTGTTATCAAGGAACATCCCGTGTGAGAACGGTGGCTTGCGGTAAGTCTTGAGGATCAGGTTATCGCGAACGGTCATATTCGGGACCGTGCCTATTCTCTTGCGTTCAGTGGGGACGTGAGCTACACCCATGTCGGAGATCTCACGTGCAGAGCAGTTGATCATCGCTCTTCCCTCAAGGGTAACGTGCCCACGTCTCGCGCGTCGTAAACCGGTCAGGACCTCAGCCAACTCCCGTTGGCCGTTTCCCGACACTCCGGCTACTCCTAGGATCTCGCCCTCATACAGATCAAATGACGTTCCGCGCAGTGCCGGAAGGCCGCGATCGTTCAGCGCATGTACGTCATCAACCACGAGGATTTTCTCACCGCGATTGACCTCATTCTTTTCCAAGCGGAAGACGACCTCGCGACCGACCATCAGCTCTGCCAATTGGGCCTTGTTAGTCTCAGCCGTGTTCACCGTGGCGATTGCCTTCCCCTTGCGCAGAACGGTTACTCGATCGCTTATCTCCATCACCTCATCTAGCTTGTGAGTGATGAAGATGATCGTTAGGCCATCATCGACGAGCGTTCTCAGCGTGGAGAAAAGCTGATCCACTTCCTGA
>Ga0222680_1000076_pt1 | contig 43611 bp, 33 predicted proteins | sample AntAcemetage1004_FD_181146 | JGI IMG/M metagenome (GOLD analysis project Ga0222680, IMG submission 181146) | Saline water microbial communities from Ace Lake, Antarctica - #1004 | ecosystem: Environmental > Aquatic > Non-marine Saline and Alkaline > Saline | place: Antarctica: Ace Lake... | reverse complement strand
CCTCCTCTGTGGTATGGTGCTTCATGAGCGTATCCTCCTTACCTCTCTCGAGAGGTTTGATTGTTTCTAGGGTCCTATGAGGATACGCTCATTTTCTTTCTCATCCACAACTTTTGGTTATACCTCTCCAAGAAAATAGAATTTACTGATGAGGAATTTGAAAAGCTCTATGAGGAATTTATTAAAGATCTTGAGGAAGAAGAAATCCCAAAACAATTTATAAAACCTCTTTATAGTGAAGAGTTCAAAGAGAAGATGCGCAAATCATTAGAAGGAACCCCACTAAAGCTAATCTCCCAGAAAATTAGGAAGATAAACTAACAAATCGCTCAAGCAGACCGGAAGGGCTAATGCTACTGTCGAACGTTCTATTTTTCGCCGGTGTTTTCCCGGATAGTATGGTTTTTTGGTAGGCCCCTTCCGGCAGCTTAGCTCTACGTTCGCGGCTAAAATAAATGCAGTTTCTCCTTGCCCCTGGTTAACATACATGTTAACTTATTCCCAGCATGAGAAAAGTTAATTTCTATAAGACAGCTTCCGGTCGGAGCCCGATTGAGGAATTCCTCGATACTCTCACAGCCAAGCAGGCCCAAAAGATAGCGTGGGTGCTTAATTTGGTCGAGGAATTGAATATCGTACCGGCGCAGTACTTTCAAAAGATGAAGAATACAAAGTGACTCTGGGAAGTCCGAGTCAAGGTTGGCTCCAATATATTTCGATTTCTCGGATTCTTTGATGGATCACAGTTTTTGATTTTAGCACATGCATTTCAAAAGAAGAGCCAAAAGACACCAAGGCAAGCTATTCGGCTTGCCGAAGATAGAAAACGAGATTATTTCAGGAGGAAATAGAAATGAGCGATCTGCAGAAATACATCAATAAACGCAAAACCCGTGACTCGAAATTCGCTAAGGAATTTGACTCGGGTTATGAGCATTTCAAGATTGGCATTATACTCCGGCAAGCCAGGAAAGAAGCCGGGTTGACTCAAGAAGAACTTGCCGCCCGCTTGCACACTAAAAAATCTGCCATATCGAGAATCGAAAACCACGCCGAAGACATCAAGCTTTCGACCCTTGAAAAGTTTGCTCAAGCTATTGGCAAACATCTCAGACTTGAAGTTGCATAATAGCCGCGAACCAGTCGCTCAAGCAGACCGGAAGGGCTGATCCAGCTATCAAACGTTTTATTTTTCGCCGGCGTTTTTCCGGGTAGCATAGTTTTTCCGTTGGCCCCTTCCGGTGGCTGAGCTTTACGTTCGCCAGCCACATACCACGAACGAATTGTTACCGATCGGGAATAATGGCAGTACTGGACCTGAGTGCAGGCCATTTGTTACCGAACGGTAAATAATGATCTTGACTTATCGCCGATTCGATGGAATACTCCCGAACAGTAACATGAATATCCAGAATCCAGAGCAACTTGGCACTACAGTTCGTGCAAGGCGTAAGCAACTAAAGGTCACCCAGAAAGAGCTGGCGATGGCCTGCGGCACCGGTCTGCGCTTCATCGTCGATCTTGAGAAGGGCAAGCAGACTTGTCAGATCGGAAAGCTCCTCCACGTAATTCAGGCCTTGGGGCTTAGGGTCCAGATAGACGTCCCCGGCGATGACGCGGGCAAACGCGAGAAACCATGAAGCGCCTGACTGTTTACCTGAATGGCAAGAGGGTCGGATCTCTGGAGCAAGACGAGAGCGGTTTGATGCAGTTCTGCTACGATGAGGTATGGCTCATCCAGCCAAATGCAATGCCCCTTTCGCGATCGCTGCCTCTCCAATCGGAGGTATTCCGGGGGAAGAAGGCCAGACCTTTCTTCGCCGGGATACTGCCTGATGAAGACCCTCGGAAAAAGGTAGCTGCGATCCTTGGAATCAGTGAGCGCAATGATTTCGCCATGCTGGAGCGAATAGGAGGAGAGTGTGCAGGAGCCGTGAGTCTGCTTCCAGAAGGTACTGCGCCGCCATATCCAGAGGACACCCGGATGCGCGAATTGAGCGAGATAGAATTGCAGGACGTGGTAGCCGAGCTTCCTCGTCGCCCACTAATGGTCGGCAAGGAGGGCGTCCGTCTGTCTCTGGCCGGCGCTCAGGACAAATTACCCGTCGTTGTGCATGACGCCAAGATATGTCTGCCCCTCGGTGATACGCCGAGTTCCCACATCCTGAAGCCGGAACCGGACCGTTTTCCCGGACTGGTCGCCAACGAAATCTTGTGCATGAAGTTGGCAAGTGCCGTTGGACTGAACGTGCCTCCCGTTGAGTATCGTCTCGTCGGCGAGAAAGCGTGCATTCTGATTCGACGGTATGACCGATTGATCGGTACGGACGGCACTATCACACGACTGCACCAGGAGGACTTCTGTCAGGCACTCGGATTTCCACCGGAGCGAAAGTACCAGGAAGAGGGAGGCCCACTGCTTCGGGACTGCATTTCACTGCTGCGCGAATGGTCCACCGCACCTGTTGTGGATATTCGCGACTTCATCGATGCATTGATCTTTAATGTGGTAATCGGGAATGCCGATGCGCACGGCAAGAACTATTCGATCCTGTACCGAGGCGGTGAACGCAGACTATCGCCATTCTATGACCTTGTTTGCACACTTGCCTGGCCGGAACTCTCGAAGAATCTGGCGATGAAGATCGGTGGCAGCAAATCACTCGATACGCTCACTATTGATAATTGGGAGAAGATGGCGCAAGAGACGCGCCTTGGCTGGCCAATGATACGTGAGCGAATAAGCGAGCTCTGCCAGATCATCCTGGAAGAGCTTGCCGCCGTTGGAACGCCGTTCGAAAAGGGTGATGCGGCTATGACTGAACAACTTCAGAAAACCATAGCAGACAGGGCCTTGAGTATGCTGGAGTGGACATCCGAACAAGGGTGAGGCCATTTAAAGAGCATAACAGCTTCTTGCAAGAGATGTTCGTGAATGAAAAAAGCGGAGAACCATCACCTTCAGGTTACGCCGGCTACGCCGTCGAATCTAAGGTGTAGCGTTTGCGTTTAAAATATTCACCTATGACAAGGTGGTTGCAAAATACGACCAACTCTTAAATATGGATAACCTCCTTGTATATAGTCTCATTGGATTAGGCTTCGGCGTTTTCCTCTTTTTCAGGGCCTTCGGATGGCTCAAGTCGAAACGGCTTATCGAGAACATCCCCACCTCGAAGATACGATCAATTGCCATGGGCCTCGTGGAGGTTTACGGGAAGGTCGTCCCGTTCAGGGGGGAAGTGCTCAAGAGCCCGTTTACTGTCAGGGATTGCGTTTACTCCCGCTTCTCCATAGAGGAGTACAGGAGTTCGGGCAAACATAGCCGATGGGTGACGGTCCGGAAGGGAGTTGACTTTATCCCTTTCTATATCGAGGACGAGACGGGCAGCGTGCTCGTTGATCCGAAGGGTGCGGGGGTTGAGATATTGCGCGACAACGAGTTCAAATCGGGATTTATGAAGGATCCACCCGAGGACGTCAAGCGCTTCCTCCGGAGGAGCGGCATGGATTTCGAGGGCTTCTTCAGTGTGAACAAGACGATGAGGTACAGGGAATCCTTCATAGAGCCCGGCGATATGCTGTACGTCATGGGCACGGCGGGAGACAATCCCTTCGTCGAGGAGGGCACGGTGGAGGGCGGGGCACAGGACATCATGATCGGCCGGGGGAAGGAGAGGTTCTTCTATATCTCCGACCGTCCGGAGAAGCGCGTACTCGGCCTCCTGAGGTGGAAGGTCATCGGGGGCTTCTTCGGTGGCGGCCTCCTCATCCTGCTTTGCCTCTGGCTCGTTCTCTTCTACTCTCATTTCTGGTCCTTCGCCAAGTTCTAGCTCTTCCCGTTCATGAAGCTTTATCCTCAACCTAGGAAATTTAAAAGGGACGCAGATGAACGCAGATTATCAGGATTACAAACATGTTGATTTGACTGAGAAGATCATAAAAACCTTTTATAATGTCTACAACACTTTAGGGTATGGATTTTTGGAAAAGGTGTATGAAAATGCAATGGTGATCGAGTTGAGCAAATACAGCCTTAAATGTTCGGCGCAAGTTCCCATAAGAGTCCTGTATGATGGGCGAGTTGTCGGAGAATATTTTGCAGATATCATAGTGGATGATAAAGTCATTGTAGAGATTAAGGCGGCAAAGAGCTTGTTGAAAGAATATGAGGCTCAATTACTAAATTATTTAAAAGCTACAAAGATAGAAGTTGGGTTGCTTCTAAACTTTGGTGTTCATCCAGAGGTGAAGCGAAAGGCATTTGATAATAGAAGAAAATGAATATGACACAGATCAATGAAACAATATCAGAGAAGATCTGAGAAAATCAGCGTCCAAAAAAGGATTAATGAGCAACTGGATAACTCAAATTGACCTAAAAAAGCAAATGGGACGCAGATTAATGCAGATCATTAAGATTATTGGAAAAAGATAAATCAGCGAAGATCTGAGAAAATCAGCGTCCAAATGAGTAGTAGATTTTAGTAAGCACCGATAGAGGGGAGTGAGATGGATACGGGTATCATCGTCCTGGTGGTTGCTATTTTGATTGCGATATGCTTTGCAGGCTACCTCATCATCATCTTCAACGGCCTGATCCGCCTGAAGAACAACATCGAGAAATCGTGGGCCAACATCGACGTCCTTCTGAAGCAGCGTACCGACGAGATACCCCGGCTCGTGGAGTGCGTCAAGGGCTACATGAAGCACGAGAGGGAGGTCTTGCAGAGGGTCACGGAGGCGCGGACGGCGTTCCTTAACGCGCGGACGATGAGGGAGAAAGCCGGCTCGAGCGAGATGATAGGCGGCGCGCTAAAGACTCTTTTCGCGGTCGCGGAGAACTACCCAAACCTGAAGGCCAACGAGAACTTCATGCAGCTACAGAAGAGAATCAGCGGCCTGGAGAGCGAGATAGCCGACAGGCGGGAGTTCTTCAACGACTCGGTCAATAACTACAATATCAGGAGAGAGTCTTTTCCCGATCTTCTTATTGCCGGGATAATGCGCTACGGGAGGAGAGACCTTTTCGAGGTCTCGGAAGCGGATCGCGCCACCGTTAATGTAAGCTTCTGAAAAAATATTTGTTATACACGAATACTTTTGCTTCGCTCCCTTCGACTACGCTCAGGATCTTCGTCAGCACAAGTTTTCACGAATTTTTTTAATATCTTCTCCGTGAGCTCCGTGTGCTCTGTGGTTTGATTTTGTTTTTTTCAGGAGCAGGCTAAGATGTGAAGTAGGTCAGTAGGTAAAGGCCGCTTTCACGTTGGCCAGAACCTCTTGAATAGCTTCATCGAGGCTGGCTCCCCGGATTAGGGCGCCAGCTGCCGTTCTGTGGCCTCCCCCCCCGACGTTCTCCGCGGCCTTACCGACATCGACGTCTGTCTTCGAACGGAGCCAGACCTCGACGCCCGTCCTCTCCTCGTGGAGCATGACGGCCGCCCGGACCCTCTTCATGCTCAGGAGCTGGTGAAGGGCCTCCGATGTCAGTTCCCGCTGGTAATAGGTCAGCTGTTCCCTCTTTTTAAAAACGAACCATGCTATTGCACCGTTTTCTTCGTAGTGGACCTTCTCCAGGATGTTCGCGAGGTCGGTCAAGTAGGTGTCCGGCCTGTTGTAGTACAGCCGCTCCTGGAGGTCTTCTATGCGGATCCCCCCCTTTACCAGTTCCGATATCACGACGATCATGTTCCCGTCGGGATCGATGTACTTGAAGCCGAGCGTGTCCGTTGATAGGCCGATGTAGATCGCCTCGGCGATTATTCCCTCTATGGTTACGCCCAGCGCTTTTATGACCTCGAAGACCATCTCTGCGGTTCCGCCCGCTATGAATCGCACGAAGTCTATATCGCCGAAGAAGGCGTTGTCCCTGTGGTGGTCGATGTTGATCTTCAGAGACGGGCTCCCCTTGACGAGGTTGCCGATATCTCCCATGCGGAAGTAGTCGCACGTATCGAGTGTGAAGGTTACATCGGCCTCGAGAATCTTCTCATTGTCCTTTTCCGGGTCGTACTTCTCGATGGTATTGTCCCTGTTGAGAAACCCGAGACAAGGGGGGACGTTGTCCAGCCGCACAGAGACCACGCTCTTGCCGAGTTCTCTCAGGGCGAGGGTCAGGGCCACCTGCGAGCCGATAGCGTCGCCGTCGGGCTCCTCGTGGGAGAAGATGGCGAACCTTTCGTGCTCGCCGACGACCTTCACTATCTCCCGGAGGAGCTTTTCCTTGTGCTCGTTTCGCGCCTGCTTCATTGAATAAAAAAGATGCTTAAAATTTTTCGCACGGCTTCACTTCACACTATAGCAATAATATTTACAAAATGGAATAAAAACGCAATAGATATATCGGAATGTTATCACAGGCTCGGTTCTGAGCCGGAAGAAATGCACTTTTTAAAATATCGAAAAAAGTGATTATGGACGCCGGGATTGAGCAGGGCCTTTTTGTTGACAAAAATACCGTTGCCCAGTCGGGCTCGCTTGCCTGGAGTTATCGGAAACGGGGTCCAGGGTGATTTCCTCTCCGGCCGTGGGTCTGGACGGGAGGTTATACGCCGGGTCGAGCGTGCTTTACGCCTTCAGTGATCCGTCGCCCGTGCCGACCCGGAAACCGGGCTTCCCCGGCAGGTCTACGATTATAAAGATAAATTACCTTACCTCGGGAGCCTCTCCTCAGGACGGGTACCAGGCGGACGACGGCTCCGGCTATGGAACGAGGGGCACCTACGGCTGGCATTAAAAAGCATCTCTCCCAATCGTTCATAAATTCCCGTTTATTCCTTCTATTGGGAAACGATGATTAATAGTTCAAATTTACAAGAACCTGTACAATCGTGTAAGCGATAGCTGTTAGTAAAACACCTGCATATAGTTACTCGCTTTGAGAAAAATATATTATTATAAGCCTTGACAGTTATAGTAATATAGGTTATATTATCTTTATAGTGAAGACACACAATAAACAACCTTCCAGGGGGCATTAGTAGGGGTATTTTTTCTCTCTATGGTTCAGTGTGGAAAAAGGTCCGAAAGGGCAAACCACGGGAAACCGTGGGACGCAAAGTCACGGGTCTTAGTCCGAACGGCTGAAAAAGCTTGTACCTAGTCGCCGAAGGGAAAGACGGCCGGGCTGCCGAAGATCGCTCAAGCGAAAAGCGGCGGACCGGTTTTTTATTTTCAGGATGCCGGCTGAATTCCCGGTACTTCCCCTGAAACAACATTGATAAATGAAAAAGCAGCTGATTTTCTATTTGGGATTTATTGTATCGGTACGCGTTGCGGGAGGTGATGCCGTTGCCCAAATCCCCGCCCCCACACCGCCCGGTTATCACGCGGATATTACGGGAGACGGGCTGGTTGGCGCTGCGGACCAAACGATTATCTCGGACAACTTCTGGCAGGGAAGAGAAGCTCTCTGCCCCGATCCATCTCCGGCGAATATCAATTTCACAAGCGATACCGACGTTACCGTGGCGGTGCAGCTCTCTCCCGGCATCGATACGGGTTCCAGTCCGGATATACTGACGCGCTGCATAACATTCGAGCTGGTGAGCTGCCCCGGCGAGACCGTGCTGTACGAGTTTGAGGAGAGCGTCGATTTCGACGTGATAACCGGGCAGGACACGATCGGCTATGCAACGATAACTATACCGGCAGGCACTTCCTGCGCCTGCATCGCGGCCAGGGACCGGCAGCACACGCTTCGCATGACTGCCGAAATAATCGAAGTTGCTCCCGGTCAGTACGAGGCGGACTTCACCGGTGATCGCGCAGCGGGCGGCCACTGGCTGGTTTTAGGCAACCTCAATGACGACGCCTGGGTCGATATTGTCGACAACGGCATTTTTGTAAACCGGTACGGCACCACCTATGACAGCAATGGTGACGGAGTTCAGGACGGGAATACGGTATGGTGTCTGGGGGATACAACGCCTACACCCACGGCCACGCTCTCTCAAACGCCGACGGCCACCCGCACACCGACACCGACAAATACTCCAACGGATCCGCCCACTCCAACCAGTACACCCACCCCCCCGCCGACCACGACACCGACGGCCACGCCGTACGCGCCGTGGCCGATGTTTCACCGCGACGTCAGGAACACGGGCCGGAGCCCCTATCAGGGCTCTCTGGCCGCGGGGCTGAGGTGGAGCTATGGAACCGGGGGTTTTCTCATTTCCTCACCGGCAGTGGGCGGTAACGGGAGGGTTTTTATCGGCTCTTCCGACAACAACCTCTACGGCATTAACTCCGACGGCTCCCTTTTCTGGAGCTACAAAACGGGTAATGATGTCGATTCCTCACCGACCATAGGTCCGGACGGCACGGTTTATGCCGGCTCTTATGACTACCGGCTCTACAGGCTCAGCCATGCCGGGTTACTCTTATGGAGTTATATGACCGGCAGCGATGTATGGTCCTCGCCGGCCATATCCGATGACGGGACGATATATTTCGGCTCGGGATCCGGCGACAGGCGCCTCTACAGTATTGATTCCAGCGGCTCATTTTCCTGGAGCTATGAGACCGGGGGCAGGGTCGGCTCTTCGCCGGCCATCGGCCGGAACGGTAAGATTTACTTTGGCGCCGGCTATTATGGGCAGGATGAAACCAATATCTACTGCATTAACCCGGACGGCTCCTTGTTCTGGAGTTATGGAACCGGGAACTTCATCTGGTATTCCTCACCGGCAATAGGCCCGGACGGGAAGGTCTATATCGGCTCTTCTGACGATCGACTCTACAGTATTAACTCCGACAGCTCTTTATCGTGGAGCTGTGTAACCGGGGCCGATATCAGTTCCTCACCGGCCCTTGGCCAGGACGGGAGGATTTACATTGGCTCCTGTGATAATCGCCTCTACAGTTTCAGCTCTACAGGCTCCTTTTTATGGAGCTATGAAACAGGAAGCTTTATCGAATCATCACCGGCGGTAGACTCTGACGAAACGGTTTACGTTGGCTCCGCGTGGGGCGATAACCATCTCTACAGTATCAACTCCGACGGCTCATTTTCGTGGAGCTATGAAACCGGGTCGAGTATCTACTCCTCGCCGGCCATAGGCGGCGATGGAACAATCTACTTTGGATCGGAGGACAACAACATCTACGCGATCAACTACTTCTACGATAACTTCAACCAGGAGATTCCTCTGTACGACGACTGGAAGCTTATCGGCCTCAGTCCGGACGCCTGCTACTACGTTGCCGGGCACGAGCCCTCCGCGGCGGTGAAGGCGAAGATACCCGCGACCCACTACAGCGAGATCGCGAGCATCCAGAGTTTGCTGACCGGCATGGGGATTCATAACAACGTGGAGAAGATAACCGGCTGGCACCCGGACCCGAGCGACCCGGACCAAATGGAGGTCTACACGTACGAGAAGGACGTGGGCTCCTCGCTCGAATTCATAGCCGGCGGCTACGGCTACTGGGTGAGGGCGAATGCGGACTGCACCTGGAGAATGGAAGGCCAGAAGCGTCTTAAGATGGTATGCGGCCTCTTCGTCACGCCGCTGGACGATGGCTGGAACCTTGCAAGCGACCTCTTCGCGAAGGTCCACTACCAGGGAAGCTACCCGACGGCCCAGTTTGGATCGGACAGGATGGGCAGCGAGAGCCACGATGACATCATCGCCTACCTGAAAGGCCTCGTGGTCTACACAGCGACGGGCAACCCGGCGGGAGACAAAGTGGAGGCGATGATAGCCGTGGACGATGTTTTCCCGTACTACCACACATATTACAAGGGCATACCGGACTATCTCCAGACACTCAAATACGTCGGGCCGGGTATGGGCCTGTGGATAAAGCTGGAAGGCGGGGCATCGGGAGTGGAGATCCGGTTTCCCAGTGAATGACGATTGTCGATTGACGAGTGAAGATTGACAATTGAAAAAGAGCAAATAAGCGGTGCGGGAATGAAAATAGTAAAGCGGATAATGAAATTTAATTATCAATCGACAATCGACAATCGTCAATGGTCAATCACATTGGCTCTTGTCATTCTTTTTTCCGGAATCGCCGTGGCCGGCCCGTACTATGGCAGTCCCCTGCGCACTGCGGGAAAAGGGCGGATGCTCTACAGCGTTAGCTTTATCATAAACGGCCTGGCGGCAGAAGCGGGTGATGAGATCGGCGCTTTCGACGGTTCGGGCGTCTGCCGGGGGCGGTTCACTGTGAGGGAGGAGGGGAGATACGGCTTCATGCCCGTCCACGCCGGGAACGGAGAGGTTCTCAACTTCCGCACTGTGAGCAAGGCCGGGAAGAGAGAGTACGTTATCACCGGTTATTATGCCGTCGAGGGGTCCACGTCCCAGTTCGATACCGTCGAGCTTGACCTCGTCACGGGAGAGGAGTACGACAGCGATGGAGACGGTATGTGCGGCTACTGGGAGTGGTTCTACAGGGCGAACGGTTTCGACCCCGGTTCGTGGAACGATCCGGGGGGGGACGCGGACGGCGACGGCTGGGCTGACATCCTTGAGTATGGAACGGGGACCAGCCCGGTTGATGCCGGGTCCAACCCGGGTACCGTCCGGGTCAACTTCGGGCCGGGATATTCACCGAGCCCGGACGGCTATCTCGGAGACAGCGGGCGACCATCTTCGGGGAGCGGATACGGATGGCGGTGATCCGGAAATATGAAAACAAGGAAACATAGAAATAAGGGAGTAACCAGGCACCTGTCCGGGGGGAGGCGGGCACGAAGATTTGACAGGTTTTTCAAAGTGCTGGTTCTTGTCTCTGCTGTTCTTGCCATCGGGCTATTTGCTGCAGTTATCACCTACCGCATATTACAGCGCCGCCAGAAGTCACGGGCATCCGGTTACTTCTCCGCCGCACTCGCAAGATCAAAGGAGGGCGATTATCGAGAAGCTGCTGCCGCTTACGAAAAGATCGTCGAACAGGAACCCGGCAACATCAACGCCCTCAACAATCTCGGCATCCTGCACGCTTCACGGGGGGATAGTAAAGCTGCTCTCGATTGCTTCAGGAAGGCCATCAGGCCGGAGATCAATGTCGAAAAATCCCACTATAACCTGGGAAACCTCTACCTGGCCGGAGGAGACATCACCCGGGCAATCAAGCATTACAGAAGTGCCGGAATGCTGGGGCGGGACTACGTTAAGCCCCATATCATGCTGGCTGCCATCTACGAATCCCGGGGCGATAGGAATAGCGCGGTCCGGGAGTACGAAAAGTTGTTGGGAATAGAGAGGGAGCAGCAGAAGCGACTGCTGCGCGAGAGCAGGCTCGGGCGGGTGGAGCATGCGAATCTCAGGCGTGCCTTCGAGGCACAGGATCTTTTATGCGATGGGTTCATACACGAGAGGATGGGGGAGTACGAGAAGGCGCTGGCTAAATACGAGGCCGCCCTTGCCGCAGAGCCGTTCTTCATCCCGGCCTTAATCAGGCGGGGGATCGTCTATTTTAACCGCAGTGAGTATGGCAAAGCGGAGAGAGAGATAAGGGAAGCTCTCGGTGTCGACCCGGAGCTGAAAGGGTTCGAGGTCGCCCTGGCCGACCTGTACTTCATGGATGGCAAGGTGGACCGGGTCCGCGATATGTTCGGTAGCCTCGTCGAGGCATATCCCCGCAGCATTATTCTCAAGGATTATCTGGGCGGCTTATTACTGAAGGAGGAAGACTACAGCGGGGCCGAGAGGGTTTTCAAAGAGACGCTGGCACTTGACCCGGAGTATGCCAGGGCGTACGGCGGGCTCGGCAACGCCTATTTGCGTCTCGGGCTGGACGAAGAGGCGGAGAAGCAGCTCAGGAAGGCGATGGAGCTTTCGCCACGGGACCCCGGCAACTACTACAACCTGGCGTGCGTATTCAGCAAGCGGGGAGATATAGACGGGTCATTTAACTGGCTCTCGGAGTCCGTGAAGAGGGGGTTCAACGACAGAAAGCATATAAAGAGCGACCCGGCCCTGGAGAACCTGCGCGCGTCCGGGATGTTATCGAGGATGAAACTCTGAGGTGAAGGCGAGAACGAAAATAGCGTCTTTGTTTGTCGCATCAGCGGTGTTTCTCTCGTTGTCCGCCCCCGCCAGCGGCCAGCACTGGACACCTCCCGGATGGTGGCCGGGCCCGTACGGTCACACCGTGTGGGGCGAGATCTCGGGTTTCACGGGCCTTGACCCGACCGACCAGGCTGCGGCCTTCCGTGTGAGCGACGACGGCATGGTCGGCTTGTGCTACATCACCGTAAGCGGGGGCTTCTGGTACAATATGGTCATACACGCCCTGACCACAGCATCGGTCGAGGTATATTTCCTCGTGTGGGACGGGTCGCAGGAGCTTAACGCCTACACGAATTTCACGGCCGACCCGGCTTCCCCTCCGCCCGAGACGCGGCACGACCTGTCCGGCTCCAACGGTGTGCCGGAACCATCGACCATTCTCATGCTCGTTATCTCCTTCGGCACCGCCGCCCTCTTTTCAAAAAAAGGGTCCTGTCTATTCAAAGCGTGATATCGGCTCGGAATTCCCAGACCGGGCCCGGACTCTCCCGCCATCTCGGCTCTTTATATTGCCGGTGCGCTTATAAGGAACACGGACCGTGTTGGCTTTCCGGACTTCTAAGCCCGGCTCATGGAGGGGAAGAGGGAGGCGTCGGTATGGGGGATGAAGAGTGCGGCGACGAACTTGTCCATGTAGCCGGGCGTCGTGGATAGATCCACGTAGGTCATCTTCGAGGCTATCTCGTCGAGCTCCCGGCGGGTTGTTTCCGACAGAATGGCCAACCGCGCTATGTGGAAGAGGTTGTGCACCTCATCCGTCGTTTTCTTATGCAATAAAATCCGAAGACGACCTTTATCTCAAAAACGATTAGGATACTTATCTCCTGAATACTTGATTCCTCAGGGTCCTGAAATAATCACGCTTGATAGTGAAGCCTCGTTTTTTTTCGTGCAAATATATTGTTCCCTATATTGTTGCCTACTTAGCTTGAAATATTGCCTATTTTGTGTTATAATATTATCAGAAGTTCAGGCTGATTAGGTGGTGCTCTTTATCTATATACAGGAGAGAGCATGAGAAGACAGACTGCGGTATCTGTGCTATGCGGTTTATTGTTTCTCTTTTTTGAATGTAACGCCGCGTGGCCCCAGCTTGCCGACACACCCTGGCCGATGTTCCGGCGCGACGCTCGCCACACGGGCCTGAGCTCTTATTCTGGCTCCCAGACGGGGACTCTGCTATGGAGTTATGAGACCGGTAGCTATGTGGATTCCTCCCCCGTCGTGGGCTCCGATGGGCGGGTCTATGTGGGGTCTTATGATGAAAACATCTACGCTCTCACTTCTGCTGGTGCCCTCTTATGGAGTTACGGGTTAAAAAGCGAAGTGGTGTGGTCTTCCCCCGCCATAGGCTCTGACGGACGGGTCTATGTAGGAACTGATGGCTTAGGATTCTACGCCCTTACTTCCACGGGATCTCTCTTATGGAGTACTCATAACCCAGGCGGATTGTATTCCTCTCCGGCTATAGGCTCTGACGGACGAGTCTATATGGGCTCCTGGGACTATAGGGTCTACTCCTATACTTCTGCAGGCTCTCTCTCGTGGAGCTATGTAACCGGATCCTATGTGTATTCTTCCCCTGCCATAGGCGCTGACGGCCGGGTCTATGTGGGGTCTGATGACGACAATGTGTACGCACTCACTTCCACAGGCTCCCTTGTATGGAGCTATGTAACGGGAGGTAATGTGTGGTCTTCCCCCGCCATAGGTCCTGACGGGCAGATCTATACAGGATGTAGTGACAATCACATCTACGCTCTCACGCCAAGTGGCTCCTTCGCGTGGAGTTACGGGACTGTATACAGCGTGGAATCCTCTCCCGCCGTGGACTCCAGCGGACAAGTCTATGTGGGGTCCTGGGACGATAGTATCTTCGCCTTTACATCTACAGGTTCTCTCTTGTGGAGCTATTTAATTCCACCCGGTACGTTTTCTTCCCCAGCCGTTGACTCTGAAGGACGGGTCTATGTGGGATCTTACGACTATGATATCTTTGCGCTTACTTCTACAGGCTCTCTTTTGTGGACTTATACAACCGGAGCAGCCTCAGTGGATTCCTCCCCCGCCATAGGCTCTGGCGGACGGCTTTATGTGGCGTCCTGGGACAATAGGATCTATGCATTTTATGATCCCACGGCGACTCCGACGCCAACCGGGCCGACACCCACGCCAACGCTCACACCCACCATTACGCTTACGCCGACCATCACGGCCACGCCGACCATCACGCCCACATCGACCAAAACACCAACGGGGCCCACTCCCACACCCGGCCCCTGGCCGATGTTTCGCCATGATGTGCGACATACGGGGCAAAGCTCTTATAAAGGATCTCCTGCCCCGGGGCTGAAGTGGAGCTATGTAACAGGGTTCCGAATCTCCTATTCCTCGCCGGCCATAGGTTCAGACGGCACTGTTTACGTGGGCTCACAGGATGACCGCATCTACAGCTTTAGCGCCGACGGCACCCTGTCCTGGAGCTACGTTACTGGATGGGATGTGAATTCCTCGCCGGCAATAGGCTCGGGCGGCACTATGTATGCGGGGTCAAGTGACAACCGTTTCTACAGCCTCAATGCCGACGGCTCCCTATCCTGGACCTACGAGACCGGGTATTTCGTTTACTCATCGCCGACGATAGATTCAAGCGGCAAGGTTTACTTCGGCTCACTGGATAAGCGCCTCTACTGCCTTAACGCAGGCGGCACCCTGTCCTGGAGCTATACTACCGGCAATCGGGTTTATTCCTCGCCTGCCATAGATTTAAGCGGCAGGGTTTACTTTGGCTCGTGGGATAATCGCCTCCGCGTCCTCGACTCCGATGGCACCCTGTCCTGGAGCTATGTTACCGGCGAGTCGAACACCTTCTGGAATGCCATCCGCTCCTCGCCGGCACTGAGCGATGAGGGCAGGATCTACATGGGCTCGTGTGACAACCTCCTCTTCTGCCTCAATTCCGATGGCTCCTTTGTGTGGAGCTACACGACCGGCTTGGAAGTCGGCTCATCGCCGGCATTAGGTTCGGACGGAAAGGTTTACATGAGCTCGTATGACAACCGCCTCTACTGTCTCACAGCAGACGGCGCACTCTCTTGGAGCTACGTCGCGGGCTATCGCCTCTTTTCCTCGCCGGCTGTAGATTCAGGAGGCACCGTTTACGTGGGCTCGTGGGATAACCGTCTTTACAGCGTCAACTCGGACGGCTCGCTCTCTTGGAGCTATGTAACCGCAGATGATATCATGTCCTCACCGGCAATAGGCAGCGACGGCACGATCTATATTGGCTCGTATGATAATCGGTTGTACGCTATTTACGTCAACGTGCCTACTCCTACAATCAGTGCTACGCCTACTGCAACACCCACGCTGACTGGAACACCTACTCCGGCAGCAACGAGCACATCTTCGCCGACACCGACAAACACGCCGTTGCCGACTGCTACACCCACGATTACCTCCACGAGCACAGCCACACCGACCCGCACGCCCCTTTCCTTTCCCGCCAGGGTCAACTTCCAGCCTTCAGGGGCGACTGCTCCTGATGGGTATCTTAAGGACAGCAGCGATCCATACACACCGGCAATGGGTTATGGCTGGCAGTGAGTTGGCACTTGTAGCAAAAGAGCAGGATTGCAGCCTATCTGCGGGGTAAAAAGGTTCTCGGATAATTATGAGCTCATGGAGGGGAAGAGGGAGGCGTCGGTATGGGGGATGAAGAGGGCGGCGACGAACTCGTCCATGTAGCCGGGCGTCGTGGATAGATCCACGTAGGTCATCTTCGAGGCTATCTCGTCGAGCTCCCGGCGGGCTTTCTCCGAGAGGAGTGCCAATCTCGCGCCCGAAAGGGAGGCGTTGCCCAGGTAGCAGAACTTATCCCTCTCCACGTCCGGGAGGAGGCCTATCGACACGGAGCGCTCGATGTCGAGGGAGTTCCCTAATCCACCGGCTATTAGGACGCGCTGAAGGTCGCCGAAGGGGATTTCCAGCTTTTTCAGGAGGGTCGATACTCCCGCCCAGATCGCCCCCTTGGCCCTGATGAGATTGGCGATGTCTATCTCGGTTATGACAATATCCTTCCCGTGTTCCGTCCTTTCCTTTGGCGCGACGATGTAGCCCAAGGTATTTTTAATCTTCCGTATCATCTTCGATATATCCGGATTGAACTTGCCCTTCTGGTTTATCAGACCGCAGTAGTACAGCTCGCTCATGAGGTCGATCATCGCCGACCCGCATATGCCGCGCGGCTGTCCGCCGCCGATGACGGTTAGAACAGGCGGCCTATTCATGTCGAATATCTTGACCGACTCGATGGCCCCGGATGTGGCCGTCATACCGTCCCCGATACCGCCTCCCTCGAAGGCCGGCCCGGCCGAGCAGGCGCACGCGATCATCCACTCACTGTTCCCGATGACGATCTCGCCGTTCGTACCGATGTCCATGAAAAGGGTAAGTTGATCCGAATTATTCATGCCGGAGGCCGTCACGCCGCTCGTGATGTCCCCTCCGACGTAGCTTCCTACCGACGGCGTAAGCATAACGGGTGAGTGGGGCGGGATGTCAAGACCGACGGCTTGTGCCGTAAGGATGGGAAAACGGGTGGCAGCGGGAATGTAGGGCTCCTCCCTGATGTACTTTGGGTCTATGGCAAGGAGGAGGTGCTCCATCGTGGTGTTCCCGGATAGAACCGCACATATTATATCCTCTCTCGGGCGACCGCTCTCCCCGGTGATTTTTTTCACGGTCTCGTTGATTGTCGCCAGGATGAGGGAGCGGAGTTTTTCTAGCCCGTCGTCCTTCTGGCTGAAAACGATCCTGTGGATTATATCCGCGCCGCAGGAAATCTGCCGGTTGTAGAGGGAGTGGGAGGCGATGCTCCTCCCGCTTTCGAGATCGACGAACTCGGTTGCCACGGTCGTTGTTCCGATGTCTATGGCGATGCCAAGTTTCCGCGATCCCCCGGAGGGCCTTCCGGCGTCTACGATACTGTTATCGGCGGAGAGAAGATAGATGTCGCACATCCACCCGTTTTCCCTCAGGAGCGGCGCCAGCTTTCTCATAGTTGCGAGGCTGCACCCGATGGCCCCGGATACGCCCGCCTTTTTGAGGCCTCTCTTCACCCTCTCGAGGTCGCTTATATTGTCGTCGAGGCTAGGTTCTTCGAGCCGGAGACTGAACCTTTTGACGAGAGGGTCGATGGTCTCCGCCTTGATAGCTATAGGACAGCTTCTCAGGGGCTCGATGTAGTCGTAGGGTAGAAGAGTTTTATCGGGGATGGTTATCGTGATATCGGAACCGGGAAAGGTCCGGCAGGCCAGGACGATGTTTCGAGCCGAATCTTCCGGTGTTACCAGCCTGTTTTTTTCACTTCTGTAATCTCCTTTATCAACGATGACCCTGCATTTTCCGCACTTACCCTCTCCTCCGCAATCCGCGTGGATGGGGATTCCGGATTTATGGATGGCATCGTAGAGGGAGGAGTTTTCCGCTATCTCGACGGTCTTGTTAAAGGGATTTATTGTGACTTTAAATGAGTTCAATGAGTTATATGAGTTTAATGAGTTTCTCTATCCTCGCCACGATATATCATCTCTCAAACTCACTAACTCATTTACTAAGAGGAGCATAGAACCGATTGCATTTCATTGCGAGCCCTTCAACTAAACTCAGTGTAGCAATCTACTTGTATGTAAATAATTGAGATTGCTTCGTCCCCTTCGCTTCGCTCTGGGCTCCGGCTCACACGCTCCTCGCAATGACGCATTAAACTATTTTATGCTCCCAGTTGTAAATGTGTGAGCCATTTTTAAGCTTATAGCTTACAGCTTGTTACTATAGCGCTAAGGAGAGCGGATTATTATGCATCCCCGGCCGGGGAAGAAGCTATTTGTGGCCACTCTTCCCTGAGGTAGGCGGGAATATCGGCGGATTCCTGGGGGCCGACGTGGACGCGCCAGCCAGGGAGGTTCTCCTCGAGCTCTCCGCTGAGCATTGCCACGTATCCCGGGATGATCAAGTTCCTGTGCTTAAGCCTCTCTTCGATCTTCGACTCCATGACCGCCTTTGCGATGATCTCGGGCGAGAACTTTCCGGCGGCCCATGCCGTGAGGACGGATTGCCCTTCGGCTTCCGTTATCAGCAGGTGGGATGGGACTTCGGAGTCGTCTATCTCCGTGGAGACCATGAAGTAGGTGAGCGAGAAGTTAGTGGTCACCAGCAGGGGCGAAGATTCATCCGGCTCCAGGATCGGGTATATTTTAGGCTCGACCTGGAGGGGTTTCTGGGGGTCGGTGTAGATGTTTTGTCTCAGCGTGAGGAGGGGGAGGAACTGCCAGGGCTGGAAGTCTTCGATCACGAGGAACGATGAGTATTTACATATCGCTGCTATCGAGGCGATCGAGCTTTTACAGGAAGAATCTCCGCCTGAGAGGGCGCCGGAGATTGTGGGATACCCCAGGTCTTTGATGTCTGCCTGCAGGGCGGCTCTCCGTATAAGCGTCTGGTCGCGCAGGCTTCCGGCGAGGCTTTTCGAGGACGGGTCGAGGACGATATCCTCAACACCGGCGGCCTTCACTTTCTTCACCCTTTCGATCAGGCCGTCGAGGCCGGATGGGCCCGCGACCACGATGGGGACGCCTTTCTCCTTCGCGATAGCCGTCATACCATCGAAGTTCTCATTTACCATGGGATAGACGAGGGGCCTCTTATCGCCGACGAGATCGAGAGCTTTCTTCATCCCGTCGGGGTCTCCGGAGATGAGGATGAGGGGGAGGCCCGTCTCTGAGGAGATCGCCTGTGCCGTCTTCGCAAAGTGCTCTCCATCATCACCGCTCTGTTGCAGTGCTATCGCGTCGATCTTCAGTACCTCACCGGCCCGCTCGACGACTATCGATGACAGCGTCTTTGCCTCGTCAACGGCATTATTATTATCATGGAGGAGGGGGGCGATGACCGTCTTGTGGTAGAACGTCTTGTCGTGGCGAAACATGACGAGCTCCTCGCCTACGGTCGCCATGTTCTCGCCGGCGCCGATTGCGATCTTCCGTATCGGCGGCGCCGACGCCTCGCCGAGGGCGGCCTTCGCCTCGTCGGATGCGTGCGGGCACTTGGAGAGCTCGACCCTCTTGGCGGCGAGCTTCATGGCGAAAGCCAGGCAGGTCGGGACGCCGCAGTCACCGCAGTTGGTGTTCGGCAGCAGCTTGAATATCTGGAGACCAGTGAGGGCCATCAGTCTCGACCTCTCCTTCTCCCGGGCTTTTTCCCCGGCGTGAACTCTTCTTTGAACTTGTCCTTGAACAGGGTGCGCAGCTCCTCCGTAAGTTGATTGTCCAATTTTTCCAATATCTCGTACTCGTCCCTGAAGGAGTCCTCATCTTCCCGATCGAGATAAAGCGTGGCCAAGTTGAAGTGCGCTTCTGCGTCGTTTGGTTTAATTTGGACGACCTTTTTATATGCGTCGATGGCCTTCTTTTCGTCTCCTGCTTCCTTGTACACGTTGCCCAACTTAGACCAAAGATCGACGTTGCCCGGTTTGAGCCTAGTGAGTTTCCGGTATACCTCGCTTGCCTCACTGTAGCGGTTGAGCTTTTCATAAATGGCGCCCAGCTTGCTGTAGGCATCGGCGAAGTCGGGCTTCAGGCTGACGGCCTTCTTGTAGGCTTCGACTGCTTCCTCATCCTGTCCAAGGTCGGCATAGGCGTTGCCCAGGTAGTAATGGGCTGTTGCATCGTTTGGCTTGAGTCTGATTCCCTCCTTGGCGGCATCGAGGTCGGATATTTTTTCCTGTGCCGCCGCTTGAGTAGCAACCAGTACGCATAAAAGAAAGATCATAAGCGTTATTACAAACGGGTGTTTTATCTCCATGTTTTTATTTCCCCCCTCACCCTGCTCCGTCAATTCTGCCGGATCATTCGACCTCTCTCCCCAAAGGGGGGAGAGGGGATTAGTTTGTTGCCCAACTTTCGGGTTGAACAGTTTGTTCATAGTATCCTTAAATACTACCCTTTCATCAGATCATCGATGGCTTCGTTGACCGCCTTTATTGCCTCGGGGTGGCGCATGACGAGGATGTCGGCCCCCGAGTATAGGAGGCTCGTCGCGGTGGCGATCTCCCAGAGGATCGCCCGTTTTTCCCTGTCACCCCATGCGGGGTCATCGGCCTTTACCTCCTTGACCTTCCATACCTCGTCGCCGATAAAGCATATGAAAGGATTCTGCATCATTTCATCTCCGCCGAGCGCCTGGAGCCGTATCCTCTCCATGACGGAGTAGGTGTACTCGAGGCCGTAGCCGAGACCTCCTGTCAGGGGGTCGATTACGACGCGGTCGAGGGATAAGTTCATGTCCGAAATGAGGATGTTGAGCTGCTTGCATAGGTTTACGTCTATGGGGGTCTCCGCGACAAGCGCGTGGCCGTACGCCATGCAGCTCGCCACGAGGGTCTTGTATTGCTCCTCCACGGCCGCAGCGAATAGGCAGCTCTGACCCGACGCCGCTTCAGCGCATGCCGCCAGGACGTCGTTCTGCTTTTCCCCGGGACCCGGCCCCTTCACGATAACGGGTATATCGATGGCACTGAGGATATTCTTCAGGAGCGAAGCGGCTTCCTCCGGGCTCTTGTCATCCTTGTTTGGATCGGTGCCGATGAGGTTGAGGCAGATAATTTTCGCACCGTGTTCCTCACGCACCATCTTCGCCCAGCCGACAGGGTCTCCAAGGACGTCCTTGTAAGGCTTCCGTACGTCCCCGAGCCACTTCGAAGGGTCCGTGTCGGTGATTTCCCACGCTATGACCGGCTTATTGGGATAGCTCCCCTCGAAAAGGTGGAGCGCCAGGCAGTCCTGACCGCCGATGGCAAGGCCGGAGGGGCTCTCCTTCCTGAGTTCGACCGTCCTGATCTTTCCCTTGTGTTTCTCGAGAGGTATATCCATAAATTAGCTCACTTCGTCCGCAAATTTATTAACATAAATTGATTAGCTACGCTAATTAATTTATGCCAGAACGAAAAAATCAGAAGAGCGGTTCCATCTTCAGGGCGGTATGGTCGACTTTCTGGAGATGCTCCACAAGCTCGGCCATATCTGTGGTCACAGTTTCATCGGCGATCTTTTCTATAAGGTCCTCTTCTCCAATCTCACTGCAGCGTTGGATGAACCTTTCCTTCACCCGCTCCATGAGCTCCTTGTCCATCCATACAATTCTTTTAATCCCCCCATCTGCGGAGATGAACTTCTTGCTGGTGATGTAGAGGATGCCGATACCGATAAAGCCGGGTGTCTGCTGGCCTCCCCCGACGGCTTCAGCAAGATGCGCGAACGTCATGCCCGATGGTGTCATCCCGCCGTACTCGCGACCCACGACCATCACGCCGTTCGTATCGGGAAGGATAGCCACGATGCACTCGAAGCAGCCGCAGGACGTCATCGGGTCATCCATTACGGAGTAGGCGCTGAAGCTTTTGATCGTTTTATTCGAATTCTCATAGACGAAATCGTCTACGTTTTTCCACTTGCCCTTGACTGTATCGAGGCATTCCCCTTTTTTCACTGGCTGGTTCGGCCCTGTCGGGTTTATCCGGTAGGCGGCCTTGCCGTCGAGCCAGTTGTACGCCCCGCAGAGGCCGAGCCGTTCGGGAGTGATAATGCAGACATGGCTTGGGGCGAACGATTGGCAAAGCGTGCACGAGTAGAACGTGTCGACGGACTCGTCGGTCATCTCTCCCATGCGCTGGTCGCGTTTATCGTAGGCGGCCCTGGCCTCCGGGTGAAGAGCCTCGACCTTCTCCTCATCGGTGTAGAGAGTTACCTGGACCTTGTCCACGATGGAGGGAAAGTCGTTGATCATCTTGCTTCTCAGTATCACGGCGAAGTCCCTTATCTTAAATCCCGCCTTAGCTGCATCCTTGCTTATCCTGATCCATATGATCTGCCTCTGTCCAACGTGCATGATCCCCATGGCTTCTGAGAGGAACGAGTGTATGTGCCGCTCCAGGATCGACTCGAAGTCTTTTTGCATCTCCCGTCCCGCGACCTCCACGAGGATGGCCAGTGGCAGGGCGCTTCCCTCCTCCACGTCATCTATCTCCGGCCCGACCACCTCGATCTTTCCATCCTCGACCTCGTCGAGCTCCTTACTCCGAAGATATTCGAAGGCGTGTGTGTATTTGCCGCCGAACTCGAGAGCTACCTGGTTTCTTCTAACCCTTTCACCTTCAAAGGCGGGTCCGACCCTGACCGGAACGGGTATCTTCTCGATTTTGATTTTCAAGCCCCGCACCTCGATGGCCTTCTGGGCGATACTCTCAAGAGGAGTTCGGGAAACGACGTGCTCGTATGTGCAGATCCCGCTGGGAAGAATCTGGGGTATATCGGTGTCGGCGATAATGGGGAAGCCGAAGTTGAGGACTCCCGCGGCCGTAGCGTACTTTTCGTCGTCCACCTCGCCGAGGGCCAGTACGAAGGCGTTGACACGCTCCTTGTTGTAAAGCAGGATACGGCGAGCTTCTTCCATGCCGGCGGGGTGAATACCCCCGAAGGTCATGGCCGCCCGCGCGGCGAAGCCGGCCGCGTACACGGCAGCAGTTATGTCTTTACCGTAGGGGACGAGGAACGTGTCCCAGTTCATCTCGATGCCGGCCTCCGCGAGCTGATCGGCCATGCTCGTCCCGTTTGTACTGCCCGCCATGAAAACGAGGATGTTCCTCTCCTGGAGGTCGCGTGCTAGTTTGACGGCGTCTTCCACGGAAGGCAGTGCCCCCACGCAGGCGGCGAACCCGGGCATGCGGCCGTCGACGAGCTTGATGCCCTGGTTTCTCAGGGTGGCATCCGATGTGGCGCCCAGCCAGATTCCCTCGGCCGGCGGGGGGCCGGTGAGGTATTTCAGGGTCTCGATTATCTCCTCGGCGAAGAGGGCCGCCATGCCGGCGTCGAGGGCGTCGCCGAGATATGGGAGCCACAGGTTTTCCGATGGGACTTCGGGGAGGAGAGATCTCGCCCTGGCTAGGACCTTCTTCATGTCCCCCAGGGACTGGACGGCCAGTCCGAGCATGGAGTATATGATGGGAAGGTAGTAGGCTGTGCCGGGCAGGGAGACGGCAGCGGATTCGGAGTGCTCGGCGATTGCGCTATTCAACTCGTCTTCAGCCCTTTGGGCGAGCTTATGGGCTCCACGTATTGCCGCTGTTGCTATGATCTTCGACATAAATTAATTCGCTCCACTTATTAATTTATCCATCTCCGGCTTCGCCGGAGCATTTTTCTTCGTTAATAAGAATATATTATGATAAATCCTTTTATTCTATCCATTCAAATTAATTTACTAGCCCGAAATTTCAATAAATGCATAAGTTGCAGCTCCGACGCAGTCGGCGCCTGATAAATTAGCGCCCGAAGGGAGCTAATTTATTTACGCAGAGTTCCCTTCCCAGTATCTTCCGTCTGCACCTGGTGCAGTGGTCCAGAACCTCCGCCGGGAGGTCCAGTTCTTCCTTCAAACGGTTGATCACCTCGACGGTGCCGATAGTGGCTCCGCACTGCCTGCACTTCACCAGCTCGAGCTCGGTATGCCATGTCTCCAGCTTGCGGATTTCTTCTATGTCCTCGATTCTGATAGCGCCGGTGGGGCAGACGAAAGCGCAGGCCCCGCAACCGATGCACGCGTCGGATTGAATCTGAAAAGGAGTCTCGACGGCCCTCTCTAAGCCCCTGTGTATGAAGCTGATGGCGGCGCTTCCTATCACTTCCCTGCAGACCCGGACGCAGAGGCCGCACAGGATGCATTTCCGGTCCTCATCCGCGCTTTCGAATCTGGTATTTTCGACTCCGAGCCGCCGTGCCAGCATACGAATCTCTTCCGAGTTCGGGCAGCGGGCCAACAGTAACTCGATAACGAACCTCCGCGCCTCGATCACCTTCTCCGAGCCCGTGTGTACTTCCAGGCCGTCCTCCACGGGATACGTGCAGGCGGTCACCAGTTTCGACCAGTCGCCTTCCCTGAGTTCCACCATGCAGAGCCTGCACGCCCCGTAGGGCGCCAGCGTCCGGTGAGCGCACAGGGTGGGAATGTATATTCCCAGCCTTTCCGCCGCCTCGAGAACGGTGGAATGCTCCTCGACCTCGATTTCTCTATCGTCTATTTTGACCTTAATCATGTTTGTACGTTGCCCTATTCATACACCGTGGATTGAGCAGATCATACTGATTGAACTGATGAAAAGTAATCCGTTGAATCTCCGTCAGACCTCAGTCGATCCGGCACGTCGCCTGACGGACGGCGGCTCTGCCGGACGGGCGTATAATCCGTGGTTTCTATTTTATCGTGAATACTCCGGTCAGCTCACCTTCACGGCATCGAAAGCGCAGGCATCGAGGCACAGGCCGCATTTGATGCATTTCTTCCCGTCTATCACATGCGGTTCTTTCGCCTTGCCCGAAATTGCGGACTCGGGACAGGCTTGCACGCACGCTCCACAGCCGGTGCAGGCGTCCCCGTCGATCGAGTATTCGATGAGGGCCCGGCAGACGCCGGCGGGGCACCGCTTCTGCGTGATGTGCGCTGTGTATTCGTCCCTGAAGTAGCGCAGGGTGCTCAATATCGGGTTGGGCGCATCCTTGCCCAGCGCGCAGAGGGAGGTCACCTTCATCATCTTCCCGATTTCTTCCAGAAGCTCCAGGTCCTTTTCCTCCGCCTCGCCCCTGGTGATAGTATCGAGGATCCGCAGCATGTGTCCGGCCCCCTCCCTGCACGGGGTGCACTTTCCGCACGACTCCTCTATGGTGAAGGAGAGGAAATATTTTGCCACATCGACCATGCAAGTGTCCTCATCCATGATTATGAAGCTGCCCGAGCCCATCATGGACCCCGCCTCCTTGAGGCTGTCGTAGTCTACGGGCAGGTCGAGCATCGTGTCGGGGATGCATCCCCCGGACGGCCCTCCGGTCTGGACGGCCTTGAAGCGCTTCCCGTCGGGAATCCCCCCGCCTATGTCGAAGATGAGCTCGCGCAGCGTGATCCCCATGGGCACCTCGACCAGGCCTGTGTTGTTGATCTTGCCCACCAGGGAGAAGATCATCGTGCCCTTGCTTTTTTCGGTCCCTATCTTCGCGTACTCGCGCGCTCCCATGCTAATGATGATGCCGACAGTGGCCCAGGTCTTCACGTTGTTCAAGGTGGTCGGCCTGTCCCAGAGGCCTTTCTCGGTGGCGTGGGCGTGTTTGAACCGGGGCTCACCGAGCCTCCCTTCTATGGAGGCCATCAGCGCGCTTGATTCGCCGCAGACGAAGGCCCCCCCCCCGCGGTTCACCTTTATGGCGAGGGAGTAGCCCGAACCGAGGATATTATCGCCAAGAAGGCCGTATTCGGCGGCCTGCCGTATGGCGATCTCGATGTGCTTCACGGCCAGGGGGTACTCGTCGCGCACGTAGACATATCCCTCTTCGGCGCCGACGGCATACCCGCCGATAATCATCCCCTCGATCACGCTGTGGGGATTCCCCTCCAGGAGGCTCCGGTCCTGGAAGGCTCCGGGGTCGCCCTCATCGGCGTTGCATATCACGTACTTGAGCTCTCCCTCGGCCTTTCTGCAGGAGTCCCATTTCCTTCCGGTGGGGAAACCTCCTCCCCCCCGTCCCCTCAGGCCGGATTTCTTTATCTCGTCGATGACCTCCCGGGGCTTCATCTTGAAAAGCGCCCTGCCGAGCGAGCTGTAGCCGCCGAGGGCGATATAGTCCTCGATGCTCGTCGGGTTGATTCTGCCGTTATTCCCGAAGAGGAGCCTCGTCTGCTTGCGGTAAAACGGGACCTCCTTCTCGCGGATTATCTTCTTGCCGCTTGCCGGATCGGTGTAGAGCAGGCGGTCGAGTATTTCGCCCTGTACCGCCGTCCGGGAAACTATCTCGGCGACGTCCTCCCTCGAGACCTTCTGGTAGAAAATTCCCTCCGGGTGAACGACGACCAGGGGGCCCCTCTCGCAGAAGCCGTGACATCCTGTCGTGCGTATCCCTATCTGCTCTCCGAGCCCCTGCCTTTCGATCTCTTCCCTGAAAGACTTGGTCACCTCCGCTGCGCCGGAGGCGGAGCAGCCCGTCCCCATGCAGACGGTTATGCAGGTCCTGGAAGAATCTCTCCCGGCCTCGAGCGATTTTCTCAGGTTTTCCAGCTCTGACGGTGTTTGTAACCTATTCATTATTACCTTACACTATTTAAAACCGCGGATTAGACGGATTGAACGGATTGTTTGAGATTAATCAGCCTAATCCGTAAAATCCGCGGTTAAAGAAGTTGCGAAGCTAACTCGTTTTCCCTTACGATTCACTGTATTTTCCCAGAACGGACTCAACCTTTTTCGGTGCCATATTTCCGTAGTACTCACCATCGATGACCATCAGAGGGCCAAGGGCGCACGCGCCCAGGCAGTTTACCGCCTCCAGTGTGAACAGATTATCTTCGGTTGTTTCTCCGGGCTTGATGTCGAGCTTTCTTCCGATCTCGTCAACAAGCCTGGTTGCCCCTCTGACATGACAGGCGGTGCCCATGCAGACGACGATGAGGTGCTTGCCGCGGGGCCTCAAGCTGAAAGCCTTGTAGAAGGTAGCCAGGCTGAATACCTGGCTCAGGGGGACATCGAGCCTTTCGGCCACATGGATGAGCGCCTCCCTCGGCAGGTAGCTGTAGCGGCTCTGGATGTCCTGCAGCATCCCTATAGAGCCGGTGATCCGGCCCCCATACAGGTCGACTATTCTGTCGACTTCTTTAATGAGGTCTGCATTCATCATATCTATTTATTCACTCACTGAATACGCGGAGACCCTGGACTATTCAATGCCCCTCTTCTCAATCCAGCACGATGCCCGTAAGATACTTCTTTCGTTTCTCGGGGGCGACTTCCTCCAATCTCTTGAACTGCAGCGCGTTCGTCGGGCACCCTTCCACGCAGGCCGGCAGCCGGTCCTCCTCGAGCCTTGCGAGGCAGAAATCGCATTTGATCACCGCCCCGGCAACGCCGTCCATGGCGATCACGCCGAAGGGGCACACCGTAACGCATAACGAGCAGCCGATGCAGCGCTCGCCGTCGAGCAGGACGGGCGCATCTGCCGCGGGCTTTGACAGTGCCTGTGAGGGGCACACCTGTACACAGGGTGCATCCTCGCAGTGGCGGCACTGGAGGGGTGCGGCCAGATTATCGACTGCCTCGACCGTAATCCTCCACTGGGGTGCGGGATATTCATATATTGCCTCATGCAGGCTCTTTGATCTGGAATGCTCCAGGGCGCACTGCAGCTGGCAGCTCTTGCAGCCAAGGCATTTTTCAACGTCTACGACGATTACACCCTTCATTATCTTTTTCCGCACGCAGTTGATACCTCGACTTCAGGCGCGAATTATAGTGCGAGTACTACTCAGCTTGACGTCGCCTCCACCGTTTCAGCCTCCTTCCCGTACATCATGCCGCTGAGGCCGAGGGCCTTCCGCTTCTCGTCCATGTGGGCGATCATCATGTCCGCCCCCCTGATCGGGTCACGCTCGAAGCAGAATTTGCCTCCCGTCACTTCCTCTATTCCGGCGGTGAGGAATTCGGTGACGTTCCTGCTTCCTTCCACCCTCGGTGGGGGTGAGAAGACGGTGAATACGCCCGAGCCCACCGTGTAACTGGCGATTGAGACGGCCTTCTCGCTCATCGCCTCTGGCGCCGCGCCTGCAACGGGCAAGTCGCTTATATCATCGCCGAGGCCCCCCTCGTTGACCATCTCGCAGAGCGCCCTCAGTATCCGGGAGTTATCGACGCAGGAACCCAGGTGAAGTACGGGAGGTATTCCGACAGTCTCGCAGATCTCCTGAAGGCCTTTCCCCGCCATCTCGAAGGCGGACTCCGGCCTGAGGAAGCCCTCCTTCGCGCATGCGGTCGCCGAGCAGCCGGTCTGGACGACCAGGACGTCCCTTGAGATGAGCCTTTTCGTCATTGCGATGTGCCCTTCGTCGTGCGTCACTTTCGCGTTGTTACAGCCGATCACTGCGGCGACTCCCCTGAGCCTTCCGGATATGATGGCGTCGTTGAGTGGGCGGTACGTCGACCTGAACGTCCCGCCGAGGTTCGTGAAGATATTTTCGGCTGTGAAACCGGCAACAAGGTCCATGGTGTCCTCGGGGATGTTGATGCGGTCCTTTCTTCTGTTCGGGAAGTTCTTTATAGCCATCCTCACGATCTGGTGGGCTATGTGCTGGGCTTTCTCTTCCTCGAACTCTATATGGGTCACGCCCGGCATCTTCGCCTTTGGAGAGGTGGTGATGAGCTCCGTGTGGAAGCACCCGGCCACGTCCGCGAGCCCCGGCATGATGCACTGGACATCGACGCACATGAGGTCGACCGCCCCCGTAATGATCGCAAGCTCCTGGCTCAGGAAGTTTCCCGCGGCCGGATAGCCCTGCCTCATCAGGAGCTCGATCGCGGTGCAGCACAGGCCGCAGACGTTGATTCCCTTTGCTCCATTTTGATGCGCGTACTCCAGGAGCTCTCCATCCCGGGAGGCGCGGGCGACCATCTCGGAGAGCGTAGGCTCATGGCCGTGCACGACAATGTTCACCGCGTCTTCTTTAATAACGCCCAGGTTGGCCCTGGACCGTATGGGAGATGGAGAGCCGAACAGGATGTCGCTCAGATCCGTGGCGAGCATGGAGCCTCCCCATCCGTCTCCGAGAGCGGCCCGTATTCCGGCAAGGATGATGTTCCGGTAATCGACGTCGACGCCCGCGTGCGTGCGGTGCATCACCTCCACAATCTCCCTGTCTATCCCCTTGGGCCAGAGACCGGCTTTAGTCCACTTTTTTTTAAGGGCCTCGGGCGCCCTGTTCATAAACGAGATGGGCGCCCTGGCGAACTGCTCGAGGCAGGAGAGGGCGACCTTCTCCGCTATTTCGTTTGTCGAGAGGCCATTAGTCTCGATGCCGAGCTCTCCGGCGATCGCCTTCAACTTATCCGTGTCCGTTACGCGGAGGCCGCCTCCTCCTCCACGGGCGGCATGAAGCAGCGCCGTGGCGATATCGCGTCCGTGGTCCGAGTGAGCCGCTGCTCCCCCCGCAATAGCCCGTATAAAATTCCTGGCAACTATGGTGTCGGCGTTGGCACCGCAGACTCCCTTCTGTTCGGAAGGGCCGAAGGGGTCTATGCGGCAGGGCCCCTGAAGGCATATATTGCAGCAGATGCCGAGGTCGCCGAAACCGCACCGGGGCTCCATTGTTTCGTGCCTGTCCCAGACCGTTTTGATGGAATAGCCGGCTGCGGCTTCAATCATTTTTTCCGCTGCCCGGTCAACAGTCTTCTTCATTTAATTTCCCCTCTTTTGAACCGATAATTTAACTGATTATCCCGAGTAATCATAATGCAAAACACCAGGATAATCTGCTTAATCTCATTCCGATCCGGCGCCCCTGCCTGACGTGCGCATAATCAGCGGTTTTTTCATTCGGTTTCGAGTAGAGATGAAACTATATTCGATACGGCGCCCTCCAGGCCAGGGTCCTCCCCGGGGATACCGGATTTCAGGGAGGCTTTCCTGAGTACGCTGCTGAACGGCAGGGCGCCGATACACTTGAGTGGCTCGAGCGCCTTCTCCAGGGCATCCCTTTCCTCGTCCGATCCGGTTTTATTGGCAATAACGGCTATACTCTCTATCTTCAGCTCTCGCGCCAGGCGGTTGATCTTTTCAGCCGATTGGAGACTCAGGAAGGATGGTTCGACAACGATCAGGAAGATATCGACGCTACCGGCGGTGGCTCTCCCCAGGTGCTCGATGCCCGCCTCCAGGTCGACGAGCACTATCTCCCTCGACTCCGTCAGTATATGGCCCAGGAGCTCTCTCAAGAAGACGTTTTCCGGGCACGCGCAGCCTCCGCCCGCCCGCTTGACGCCGCCCATGACTATGAGCTTTATGCCGTCGTGGGTCGCACTGTGGGTATCTGGAATATCATCTACCCGCGGATTGAGTCTGACAAGACCTCCGCCTTCTCCCGCCCGTTCACTTACCAACTCCTTCATCTCCACAATGGGCTTGATCTTCTCGGCGCCGGGAAAGCCGAGAGCCGAAGGCAAGTTTGAGTCGGGGTCTGCGTCAACGGCGAGCACCGAGTACCCCCTCCGAGAGAACTCACGGCAGAGGAGGGCGCATACCGTCGTTTTACCAACCCCGCCTTTTCCGGATATGGCTATCTTCATTAATAAATTAGCTCGCTTTGCTCACTAATTTATGCATGTTCCGGCTTTGCCGGAACTCTATATATTCCGCTGTTTTCATTGTTTTTCAGAGGCAAGATCTTGTCCATGCCTTCTGACATGGCCTTGTAGGCTGTCGAGTCATCCGGGATCCGGAGAATGGATTTTTTCTCAGTCTCGAAGGAGGCTACCTCTGGATCGTTGGGGACTGTTATCTCGAAGTCGGAGAATTCCCGGAGATCATTAAGCCAGCTCTCGGTTACCTTACCATCGGTTCCCCGGGAGCCGTTGAGGACCAGGCATACCCTGCCGATCCTGGTCTTAAGGGAGCCTGCGAGATCGACTATGGTCTTTGCCGTGAGGAAAGATTTTCTCGAGCCGTCCACTACGAGAACGAGTAAGTCTATGTCCCGGGTCGTCCTCCTGCTCAGGTGCTCCAGGCCGGCTTCGCAGTCCATGAGTACGAACCGGTAATTCCTGGATATCGTGTCCAGGACGTTCCGCAGGATGTTGTTGACGAAGCAGTAGCAACCCGGGCCCTCAGGCCTGCCCATGACGAGGAGGTCGAAATCGTCACACTCCGATATGGCGCACTCCGCTTTATACTGGAAGAAGTCGCTCTTGGAGACTGAGAGGTCCTTGCCGTCGAACCCGTTTTCCCGTATGCCCCCGATCGAGTCATCGAAATTTACCCCCACCAGATCGGGGAGGTTGATGCTGGGGTCGGCATCTATGACGAGAACAGGCTTGAGCCCCTTCCGTATGAGATATTTCAGGATGAGGCCGGTGATGGTGGTCTTTCCCACGCCGCCCTTTCCTGTCACCGCTATCCTGAAGCTCTTCTTTTCTGTCATAGGTCTCTATCTCCAACTACTATACTCGTACTCGTAATCGTACTCGTAATCGCATAGGCAATGCTTAACTACAATCGATTACGATTAAGATTACGAAATATAAATCACGACCTGTTGAAAAATGGCTACAGGGGACTTCAGGGTGTTTGCTCCGACCTGAAACTTTCTGACAGGCGGGCGGTCACGTTTAGGACCCTATCCGCCAGATCGACGGAGAGAGTCCCCGTGCCGCAGCTCGGCGTGATGAGGCAGTTAGACAGGAGGAGTTCCTTTTCGACCCCCTTTTTTTCCAGGGCCGCCATCTTTTTCTTTATCTCCTCCAGGAGGCCATCGTGCGAGCAGGTTGCAATCGCATCGGAGGTCGGAACGATTCCCCATGCCAGCACCCCTCCTTTTTCGAGGAAGTCCCCGAGCTTCTCCGGGTACAGGGTTATTCCCTCGAAGTAGCCGTAGGCGTCGAAGTTGATTATGTCGATAGGTGTATCCATGAGTAGCGACCAGTCGGTATTCCCGCAGCAGTGCACGCCTGCCAGTGCGCCTTCATCGTGCACGGCTTCGATGATTTCCGTCAGGAGGCCGATGACCTGATCTCTCTGGATATTGATGTATGCGGAACCGAAGGAACTCAAGTAGGGCTCGTCTATAAAAATTATAACATGGGGATGTACGCTCTTCAGTTTACGTATCTGCCACCGCGCCTTCATCACGCAGCACTTGGTTATGGCCTCGAAGAGCTCATCATTGTAGATGATGGAGCGCTTGGCCTGATCCGTGACGGTTAGGCCGAGACTGACGGGGCCGACCGTCTGCCCTTTAACCCAGGTGATAGTGTCCGGCTTTTTATTTTCAAGCAGCCGCACCATCTCATGGAGGCCGGCCGCGTAACCCTCCGAGATCGCGAAGTAATCGACGTCCTCCGAAATCACGTGTGTAAGGCATTTTTCCAGCTCGGGGTAGATATCGCCGGAAGTGTCGAAGTAGATTTTTTCCTTCTCTTCGTCGATGACGACGCAAGGGAGGCCCTCGCTGGCCTGGACGTACATCTGTTCCTTGAAAGCCCTCTTTGGAAGCTGCGGCCAGCATGGTATGGCGGGCAGTTTTTGCAGGATGAGGCCGCACAGCGCCGCCGCGTCATCGTGGGGAAAGCTCCCGATCGCCGTTGCTGTTCCTGCGGCCTTTAGTCTCATAGTAATCCCAGTTTCCATGGTAGGCGATAATGTAACACTTAAAGGGATTGAACGCAAACTTTTTGGTGCGTGCGCCTTGTTGGCCGGGCTTCTCCCGCCCGTTTCTAGCGATTTACAGCATTGCTGTTATCTATTTTTCACACCCCGCAAAGGCACTACGGAGCCTGCCTGACTCGTAACTTGCTGTCCTGCTTGTAAATATTTATTTAAAATAGAGCCATTATGGCACTTATTTTTGCAGTTAAATGTATCTAACCTGATCTATTCATCAAGGCAAACAGTTGGTTGAGCCTCGCGTTAGGGCTCATCCCCGTCGCAAAGTCCACGTCGTGGGCTTCCACCCATTCCATCACTTCGGGCTTGGTATGGTGGCTGTCAGCACGAAACACAATGATGACTTCGGGCCAGGCATGACGAATCCTGCGCACAATACGCTTCAGCACGCTGATGATCTCGGCGGGGCCGGGCGTCTTTCCCGCACGAAGTACCGTGGTAATCAGTTTGCCGGAAAGCCCTTCGTACACATGAAACGGCATGAAGCAATACTCGTCTTCATAGGTATTGAACAAGACCAGTTGCTGGTGCCCATAGGCCACATCGGCGGTGGGATCCATGTCCAGCACGATCAGCTCCGGCGGCCTTTCATACGAGGCGATGAATTGGTCAACCAGTGCGTAACCTATCCGCAGCAGGTCTCTGGCTGTCATCGCATTCTCCAATCGACTCATCGTTGGCTGCGACGCCAGGTCGGGATCGTCCTGCGGGTCCCGTCCTACCGCTATCTTGAACGCCGGGTCCGCCTTCAGTTCGTCGCAGTCATCCGCGTCCTCGTACCCGCAGGCAATTTGATACGCACGCTGACGAAACAGCTCCTGCAGTTCGTGATCAATATGGCTCTGTCGCCGTTTATCGAAAATGTCCACTCATTTCTTATGAATAATTCAGGCTAAATTGGTAAAAAGGGGACATTTCTATTTTGGTTGTACATATCACCTGATTTGGCTTGACATGGGGGCCGGGGGAGGCTAACGTATTGTCTCGCTTTTTTTTGTGGATATATGAAAGGAGTCTCAACGATATGAACCTGAAGGGATTGATTGCTCCGGCATTGTTTTTCAGCCTCTATTCAGCCCGCGCCGCGGCGGCCGGCGAGGCCGCCCTGCCGGCGATCCCCTGGTACTGGTGGATAGCGCCCGTTGCTTCACTACTTGCTCTTCTCTTCGCCTACTTCTTTTACAGGCTCGTGCTCAAGGCGGACGAGGGGACGGAAAAGATGAAGGAGATAGCGGCCTATGTTCGCGAGGGGGCCTACGCGTACCTCTTCCGGCAGTACAGGGTCGTTACAATGGTCTTTATCGTTCTCTTTCTCGTATTCGCCGGCCTTGCCTACATCGGTGTCCAGAACCCTTTCGTGCCGATCGCGTTCCTCACGGGCGGTTTCTTCAGCGGCCTATGCGGTTTCCTGGGGATGAAGACGGCGACCCAGGCGTCCTCCCGGACGGCGCAGGGCGCCAGCGAGAGCCTCAATAAGGGGCTCCAGGTCGCTTTCAGAAGCGGCGCGGTCATGGGCCTCGTCGTGGTCGGCTTCGGCCTTCTCGACATTTCACTATGGTTTCTTATCCTCGATAAAATAGTTTATACCGCGCAGCATATGAAGGAAGGGCTCTCGTTTCTGGGCCTCACTCTCGTCCCCGCGGGCATGTCTTTCGATCATAAATACATCGAAATCACGACGACTATGATCACCTTCGGCATGGGCGCCTCGACCCAGGCGCTCTTCGCCAGGGTCGGAGGGGGAATATACACCAAGGCTGCGGACGTGGGCGCCGACCTGGTCGGCAAGGTCGAGGCCGGGATTCCCGAGGACGACCCGCGCAACCCAGCGACCATTGCCGACAACGTCGGCGACAACGTCGGCGACGTCGCAGGCATGGGGGCGGACCTCTACGAGTCGTACTGCGGCTCTATTCTCGCCACGGCGGCCCTGGGCGCGGCCCTGGGCGCCGGGGCGGCAAATCCCGATGCGGCTCTCGGTTACGTGCTGTCACCGATGATCGTGGCGGGCCTTGGGATCATCTCCTCCATCGTCGGCATCTTCTTCGTCAGGACGAAAGAAGGGGCGAGCATGAGGGATCTCCTGACGGCCCTCCTTACGGGAACCCTCGGCAGCAGCATCCTTGTTCTTGCGGCCATTGCCCTCCTGGCCATGGCGGGCCTCATTACGTGGGGTATCTTCGGGGCAGTTGTCGCGGGTCTCCTCGCCGGCGTTATAATCGGCCAGTCGACGGAGTATTACACGTCCGACGAGTACGCTCCCACCAGGGAGATAGCCGAGCAGGCCAAGATGGGACCCGCCACGACGATTATATCGGGCATGGCGACCGGGATGTATTCGGCGGGGATCCCCGTCATAACGATAGTTATCGGCATACTCGTCGCCTTCGGGTGCGCGGGCGGCTTCGATAATCTTGCAAGCGGTCTTTACGGGATAGGGTTTGCGGCGGTCGGTATGCTCTCGACGCTTGGCATCACGCTGGCCACCGACGCCTACGGCCCGATAGCCGACAACGCGGGAGGGAACGCTGAGATGAGCGGTCTCGGCCCGGAGGTCAGAAAGAGGACGGACGCCCTGGACATGCTCGGCAACACGACCGCGGCCACAGGCAAGGGTTTCGCCATAGGTTCGGCCGCCCTGACGGCCATGGCACTGCTGGCGGCGTACATCGAGGAGGTGCGTGTCTGGCTAGGCCGCCTCGCCCAGGATGGGGTGTACCATGTAGGCAACCTGGTTTTCTTCAAGGGATACGATGAGACGCCCGATGTCCGTGCCGCGTACGACGCTATTGCCGCCAAGGCCCAGGCGGCGGGCCAGGCCGTGCCGGAACTCATCGGCACGGCCTCGGCGGACATCACGGACTTTGTCTCCGCCTACGATCTTTCCATCATGAACCCCAAGCTGCTCTGCGGCCTCTTCATCGGGGCGATGATGGCGTTTGTATTCTGCGCCATGACGATGAAGGCCGTCGGCAGGGCGGCCGGCAGCATGGTGGAAGAGGTGCGGAGGCAGTTCAGGGAGATACCCGGCATTATGGATGGAACCGGCCAGCCTGATTACGCGCGGTGCGTGGACATATCGACCGCGGGAGCCCAGCGGGAGATGATGCTGCCCAGCTTCATGGCAATCCTTATTCCGGTCTTCACCGGCCTCGTGCTGGGGGTTGCCGGTGTCATGGGTCTTCTGGCCGGCGGCATGGTTACCGGCTTCACCCTCGCCTGCACGTTAAATAACGCGGGAGGGGCCTGGGACAACGCCAAGAAGTATATAGAGAAAGGGAACTTCGGCGGAAAGGGCTCGCTGGCGCACAAGGCCGGCGTCGTCGGCGACACGGTTGGCGATCCCTTCAAGGACACTTCCGGACCGTCCCTGAATATATTGATAAAGCTCATGAGCATGATCAGCATTGTCTTCGCAGGGCTCGTTATCAAGTATTCTCCGGCGATCGCGTCGTTGCTCCACATCGACTAAAAATTTTCTTTTGAAAAATTTTTTAATAAATTTGCGAACGACTGCCTGCCATCAGGCGGGCGGCAGGCATGAAGTGAGCTAATTTATGAAGAAGAGAAGGCCGGCAACAGAATGGTTCAAGTGGTACAAGAAGATAGTCCTCTATGTCTTTTATTCGCTCGCCGAGGGGGTCATAATAGTGATCGAATCTATCGAGAGGCTGCTCGGGGGGGATGTCAGTATTCTAACGAGAGAATCCGGGCGTAATGAGGGCGACACGATCAGGGTGGTTGCCGATAAGGAGATAGATTACCAGAAAGCTTTGCCGCCTCTCGTTGAGCTTATGAAGAAAGCGACGCGGCTCTGCGATGTCCATTTCAGCGAGATCATGAAGGGTGTCGACAGGCGGCCCCGAACCATAGCCGTGGAAGGTCTCCCACCGGAGATCCCGCGGGAGCTTGCCTTTCGCACTATCGGTTACCTCTCGACGAAGCGAAGGGCGGCCGAGATGATCAAGCTGCTCGCGGGCAGGGGGATGGAGATGAATATTCTTTCCGCCGTCGCGATGAGGCTGGAGGGGGAGGGCGTTTCCAGCAAGGCGGTCCTTCAGAGCCTCGGCGCGCGGGTGAGAGAGCTCAGGCTAGCGAAGATGAAAGGCATAAGGGAAGAGCCCACAAAGATGGACGTTCCGGATCTCCTCGGCGGCCTGGGCTTTTCCGCCGATGAGAACCCGTCGCTCGTGTACATTGACGTGAGCAGGGACTCCGACAGGTTTATTTCGGTTGCGGGACGGGTGTTCGCCGCGGATGGCCTGCCCAAGTGTTGCGGTCTCGCCGATCCCGACGCCGGCACGGTTCTCGCCATAGTCATTGACGAAGAAATGGCGGATGAAGATGAGCCCGCGGCACTGATATTGTTCGGAATATAGAATTCACTGTCGGATTTCGTGCTTCGATATTAGAATTCTAGGCCACTGCCTATAGTTATATCAATGCCTTCGGATAAATTACTCGCAACCTCTATTTTCATTCTCGTCTATACCGGTCTCATGGTCTTCAAGCATCACCGGAGCCGGATCCTGTGGCTGGGGATAGCCGTGGCCGCTTGCCTGGGGCTTGTCGGTTTGCGGGGGGCGCTCTCCGATATAAGCTGGAACGTGATGGGGGTGTTCGCGGGTACGCTGATCCTGGCAGGGCTTTTCGTGGCGTCGGGCGTGCCGGCCTTCCTGGCGGACATACTGATAAACAGGTCCGGCACGGCGTGCATGGCGATGCTCCTGGTCTGCGCCTTTTCGGCATTCATATCCGCCTTCGTCGAGAACGTGGCCACGGTCCTCATCGTGGCGCCGATAGGCATAGAGATGGCCCGCCGGCTCAAGATAACGCCGGTGCCTTTTGTCATCGGGATAGCCATAGCGTCCAACCTCGAGGGGACGGCCACGCTTATCGGGGACCCGCCGAGCATGATCCTTGCCGCCTACGAGCGGCTGAGTTTCAACGACTTCTTCGTGTTGGACGGCCGCCCGGGAATATTTTTCGGAGTTCAACTGGGGGCGGTCGCCGGCCTCGCAGTCCTCTACAGGATCTTCAGGCGCTTCAGGCAGCCCGTGCCGCATTTCGAGCGGTGCGTGGTCACGACGTGGTTCCCCACGATCGTCCTCTGTGTCATGGTTATTCTACTTGCCCTGGCTTCTTATCCTGACCCGCACTTCAAGTGGTTCAGCGGCCTCGTCTGCATGCTCGCGGCCCTTGTGGGATGGTTGCATCATTTCCGCAGTAACCGTGCTGATGCGATCGGATTATTAAGGAGATACGACTGGTCAACGACGTTTTTCCTGGCCGGCGTATTCGTGATGGTCGGCATGCTGAGCAGAACGGGCGTAATCGCGGCAATGGCGGAGCGCATCGGAGAGATCCTGGGCTCGAATCCATTCGTCATCTATACGGCTGTTGTCTGGATATCTGTCCTGATCTCGGCCTTCATAGATAACGTCCCGTATATCACGGCGATGATCCCCGTGCTGCAGAGTCTTTCGAACAGCATCGGCGCTTCGGATGAAGTCCACTACATGTTGATCTTCGGTCTCCTTATCGGGTCCTGCCTCGGTGGAAATATCACGCCGGTGGGGGCCTCAGCCAACATCGTTGCCATGGGGCTCCTGAAGAAGGAGGGGGATGTCATAAGCTTTGTGGATTTTGCCAGGATCGGTCTGCCGTTCACCCTTGCTGCAACATTTGTCGGCTATATCTTCATCTACCTGATTTGGTCGTAGACCAAATCGGGTTTTATTTTCTATACTGTGCTGGGAGAAGGGTGGAATGATATGGATATAGAGAAGCTCACCGTTAAGAGCCGGGAGGCGCTCGGCCGGGCCCGCACAATCGCCTCCGAGATGAATAATCAGGAGATAGGAAACGTGCACCTTGCCGGAGCACTTTTCGAGCAGGTGGGGGGCACTGCCCTTTCGATTTTGAACCGCATCGGGGTTGATATCCACGGGCTTACCTCCGATGTAAAGGCCGCGCTGGAAAAGGTCCCGAAGGTGTACGGCACGGTCGTAATACAACCCCACATATCGCGTGAACTCTCGCTGGTTCTCGACGATGCATTCACGGAGGCCGAGAATCTAAAGGACGAATACGTCAGCGTGGAGCACCTCCTGATCGCACTGGCCGGCGAGCACGGCGGGGAGGTGGCCTCGTTCCTTGCCCGCTACGGCGTGACGAAGGACATCATCCTTAAAGTCCTGGTGGACATCAGGGGCAGCCAGAGCGTGACGGACCAGAACCCCGAGGATAAGTACCAGGCCCTGGAGAGGTTCAGCCGTGATCTCACCGAGCTCGCCAGGAAGGGGAAGCTCGACCCGGTGGTCGGTCGTGACGATGAGATACGCCGCGTCATGCAGGTTCTCTCGCGGCGCACCAAGAACAATCCCGTCCTTATCGGAGAGCCGGGCGTCGGGAAGACAGCTATCGTGGAGGGCCTGGCTCAGCGGATAGTGAGGGGTGACGTGCCGGAGATACTCAAAGAAAAAAAGCTCGTCGCCCTGGACATGGGAGCGATGGTGGCCGGATCGAAGTACAGGGGCGAGTTCGAGGACAGGATGAAGGCTCTCCTGAAAGAGATAGAGAAGGCGGAGGGGAAGATCATCCTTTTCATCGATGAGCTTCACACGCTGGTCGGGGCCGGCGCGGCCGAGGGGTCGATTGACGCGTCGAACATGATCAAACCCGCCCTCGCGCGCGGCGAGCTGAAGTGTATAGGGGCGACCACCCTCAACGAGTACAGGAAGTATATAGAGAAGGACGCCGCGCTGGAGAGGCGATTTCAGCCCGTTTACACGGGAGAGCCGTCGGTGGAGGATACGATCGCTATATTGAGGGGGCTAAAGGAGCGGTACGAGGTACACCACGGCGTCAGGATAAAAGACACGGCCCTGGTCGCCGCTGCGAAGCTGTCCAACCGGTACATAGCCGACCGTTTCCTGCCCGACAAGGCGATAGACCTCGTCGACGAGTCCGCTTCGCGCCTTCGCATAGAGATAGACAGCATGCCCACCGAGCTGGACACGGTCAGCAGGAAGATCATGCAGCTGGAGATAGAGAGGCAGGCGTTGAAGAAGGAGAGGGACAAGGCCTCGAGGGAGAACTTGAAGAAGCTGGATGAGGAGCTCAAAGAACTGAAGAAACAGCGGGACGCGATGACGGCCCACTGGAAGAAGGAGAAGGCCTCAATCGAGCGAATAGGGAATATAAACGCGAAGATCGAGGAGGCGAGGAACGAGGAGGAGAAGGCCGAGAGAGAGGGGGACCTCACCAGGGTCTCGGAGCTTCGCTACGGTGTTCTCGAGGAGATGAAAAAGCAGCTTCGGGAAGAGTCCTCGAAGCTTCACGAGATCCAGAAAGACGGCAAGATGCTGAAAGAGGAAGTGGACGAAGAGGATATCGCAGAGGTCGTCTCCTGGTGGACGGGGGTGCCGGTATCTAAAATGCTGGAAGGCGAAAAAGAGAAGCTTATCCAGATGGAGGAGTGCCTGTCGAAGAGGGTTATCGGACAGAGGGAGGCGATTGTTGCCGTGTCCCATGCCGTGAGGAGGGCGCGCTCGGGCCTCCAGGACTCCAACAGGCCGATCGGCTCCTTCATCTTCCTGGGGCCGACGGGCGTGGGAAAGACGGAGCTGGCCCGGGCGCTGGCGGAATTCCTATTTAACGACGAAAATGCCATGGTGAGGATAGACATGTCCGAGTACATGGAGAAACATTCCGTGGCGAGACTCATCGGCGCGCCTCCCGGCTACGTTGGCTACGAGGAGGGCGGCCAGCTGACGGAAGCGATACGGAGAAGGCCCTATTCGATTCTACTCTTCGACGAGATCGAGAAGGCCCACGGCGAGGTATTCAACGTGCTTCTCCAGATACTGGACGACGGCAGGCTGACGGACAGCCAGGGGCGCGTGGTGGATTTTAAGAATGTTCTGATTATCATGACCTCGAACCTCGGCGGCGAGTATATAAGCGAGCTCGGACAGCGCGACCGCGATGAAATCATCAGGAGAGTGAACGATGCCCTCAAGGCGAGGTTCAGGCCGGAGTTCTTGAACAGGATCGACGAGATGATCATCTTCAACAGGCTCACCGAGGAGGACATTTTTAAAATAGTCAATCTGCAGCTCGGCTCCCTGCGCGAGCTTCTCCGGCAGAGGGGCATAGGGATGTCCGTCACCGATCGGGCCGAGTGTTTCCTTGCGAAGGAAGGCTACGACCCCCAGTTCGGCGCCAGGCCCCTGAAGAGGACGATACAGAGGCTTCTGCAGAACCCCCTCGCAATGGATATTCTCAAGGGGGAGTTCGACGAGGGTGACACGGTCGTGGTCGACGCGGGGAAGGACGGGAATCTCGCTTTTTCAAAAGAGAAAAAATGAAAAGGTATTTTGCATATTCGATTGTTGTTGCGATGGCGCTCTTTGGCGGGTGCGGCGGGGGGGAGAGGGACCACTATGCGGATGCGATGGAAGCGGCACGTGCCGGAAGAAACGAAAAGGCCATCGAGCTGTTCAACCTGTCGCTGAAGGAGCGGCCCGGGAACGCCCGGGCGCACAACTACCTCGGCATGATGTACATGAGAACGGGAGACCGGGAAGCGTCAAGGCGGGAGTTCGAGGAAGCAGTCGCCATCGATCCCTCATTTGGTTTTGCTTTCTACAACCTGGGCACGATTTACGCCGATAAGGGAATGCTCGATGACGCGCTGCAGAAGTACACGAGGGCGATCGATCTGGCTCCCGACCTCGTCCAGGCGCACAATTCCTTTGGAGTTATTTCAACAAGTCTCGGCCGGTACGAGGAGGCGGTTCAGGCATTCGAAGCCGCCCTGTCTATCAACCCGGAGTTCGAGAACGCACGGTTCAACCTGGGCGTGGTTTATGCCACAAAGATGGGGGAAAAGGAGAAGGCCAGGGAGCACTTACGGGCGTACCTCAAGATTGCGCCCGGGGGCGATAAGGCCGATCGGACACAGAAGCTCCTGAAGGAGCTCGGAGAGCAATCCCCCGCGGAGTTCTACAACAACGGGATGGAGCTGGCTGCCACCGGGCATATCGAGAAGGCGCTCAATCAGTTCGAGAAAGCTCTTGAGATCGACCCGAAGTACGCGCCGGCAATTCTGGAGGCTGCCGGGATATACGACACCCACACGAAGGACAAAGAGAAAGCCGTGCGGTATTACGAGAGATATCTCGAGGCCAACCTTAAAGCCGATGATGCTGAAGAGGTTATGAGCCTTCTGGCGAAGGCGCGGGATGAGTTGAAGACCTCCCTCCAGGAGGCAGACGGAGGCGTTGCGTCTATTCCCATGCCGTCTCCGTCTCCGGCCGTAGCGGAGGATGTAATCGAGGAGTGGACCGGGCACAGGGATCGGGCCCTCGCCCTGCAGAAATCCGGTGATCACTCTTCCGCGATAATGGAATTTGAAAAGGCGGCCGAGCTCAACCCCGGGCTCGACGCGGCTGGATATATTGCGCGATCGTACCATGAGCTGGGCATAGAATATATGGAGCAGGGAAACTTCGAGGGCGCGATGAAGGCGTTCCGGAGCTCTCTCTCTCTCGTCCCTTCAACGGGCAAGACGGAGTATCAACTGGGCAGGTCCTGCATGTCGCTCGGCCGGCATGGGGAGGCCCTGGAGGCATTCGAACGGGCATCCTCGCACGGCGTCCAGCGTATCGGGAAGGACATAGCCGCGGTCCACGCGGCCATGGGTGAAGAGCACGCCGGTGCCGGCAGGCCCCGGGAGGCGCTTAAGTGTTACGAGAGGGCCCTGGAGCGGAATCCGAGCAACGCGGAGCTTCATGCGAGGACGGCGAGGCTACTTGAGAGAGGGGGGAATTACAAGAGGGCTCTGGATGAATACCGCGAGGCCCTTGACATCGACCCGAATTACGCCGAGGCGCACAGCGAGGCGGCGGCGCTCCTTGAGAAGGAATTCAATGATAAAGAGAAGGCCCTCGCCCATTATAAGAGGTGCCTTCAGCTGGCTCCGGAGAGCCCCGGCGCCCGCAACGCCAAAGCTGCCGTGGACCGGCTGAGCAAAGCCGTCGACGAGCTGAAAAAGTACAGGAAGATGGTCGAAAAATACCCCATGCGTGCCGAGGCTCATTACAACCTTGCCGTGGTTCTCCAGGAGAGGGGAATGCTCGACGAGGCCATCGGGGAGTATAAGAAGACAATTCGGCTGAAGCCCGATTTCGACAGGGCGTATTTCAACCTGGGCGCCGTTTACATGAAAAGGGGCTACTACGACAGGGCTATCCAGATGTATCAAAAGGCGACGCAGCTTAATCCGGGATACGCTAAGGCGCATAATAACCTGGGAGTCCTTTACAGCAAGAGGGGCAGGCAAGCGGAGGCGCTTGCCTCCTACGGGAGAGCCCTCTCTGCCGACCCGGGTTTCGCAAGCGCGCACTTCAACGCAGCCCTGCTTTACAAAAATCTTGGTAAAAAAGAAAAAGCGTTATACCATTACAAAAAATACGTCGAGCATGCTCCCCGGGGCAAGTACACCGAGGAGGTAAAGAAAATTTTAATAAAGCTCGGGAGGCAGGAGCGTTGATCAAAAGAATTATTTTATTCCAGGCAATTTTTATTGCGGCCCTCACCATGGGTGGCTGCGGGGGGGATAGGGATGATCGGCGGCCCGCAAGGAATGATGCCAGGTCCGCTTACGACCTAGCCTTCCGGAAGTACCAGAAGGGGTATTACAACGAGGCGGTGGCGATGTATAAGAGGGCGCTCGACCTGGATCCCGACCTGTCGAGAGCACATTTTGACCTGGGACTGATCTACGATGACTACCTGCCGGATAAAGACAGGGCGATATACCATTACAGCATGTACCTCAAGCTGGAGCCTGACACGGAAAAAGCCGACATGGTGAGGGAATGGATAGAAAAGGCGAGGGGTGAGTCAAGCATGGCGCCGTCGGGGCCAACGCCGACAGCCGAAGTTGTCAGGGGTGAAGCGGCGGATTACGGGGACACACAGGAGAAGGTCCGTAGCCTGGAGCTGGAGATAAAAGCATACCTTGCAACTATCGATGAGCTGCGAAAGGAGGTCAAGAGGCTGACGGCCCTTCAGTCCGGAGATATATCGGAAAGCACCTTATCCACGAGGGAGGGGGCCGCCCAGGAGAGAAAGTACGATAAGGAAAAGATAGAGTTGCTCAAGAAGTTTGAAGCCGAGAAGGAGAAATTACGGGCCCGTGCGGAGCGTGCCAATGCAAGGATCAGGGTCCTCGAAGCAAAGGTCAGGACATATGAATCCAGGGAAAAGAAGGC
>Ga0222680_1000070_pt1 | contig 45925 bp, 55 predicted proteins | sample AntAcemetage1004_FD_181146 | JGI IMG/M metagenome (GOLD analysis project Ga0222680, IMG submission 181146) | Saline water microbial communities from Ace Lake, Antarctica - #1004 | ecosystem: Environmental > Aquatic > Non-marine Saline and Alkaline > Saline | place: Antarctica: Ace Lake... | reverse complement strand
ATAATCCTTGACGAGAAAGAAAAACTATGACTTAATAAACACTACATAACACCCTAATATCAATAGGTAATACAGGATATGTTACGTATAGCAATAAATAATGGATAATGTCTCGGTACGGGCAAGGATGTTAATAACTTGGGTGCAAGCAATAAGCCAGCATCGAAGGGGATAAGTTTTTGGCATGACCTTTATGGATAAATCCCCTGTTTGAATTTATCATTCGATGCCTGACGGACTCTTACCTTTTACAAATAAAACAACGAGCCGGGTTCGAAAAACCGACTCTTTAACAGCTGATTTTTAATATCAGGATGAATCTTGACTTTGTGCAACCGTTATAATAGGAAAGGCAGCGGTCATTGCTGTCATGAATTTCATATTCTCTGATCCAGCATGTCCATGAAAACGAGACCGCGGTGTGACGGTGACTTGCCGTAGGTGAGGGCGTCTTGGAAAGGAAAGGAATATGTTGTCATCTGTAAAAGAAAACCCGGACATTCTTCTGATGTATTTTCTCTTGCCTTCGGAAATGGTGGAGCAGTCGATGGCCTTGATGGGTATGTCCAAGGAGAAGATCGAGATTGAAAGTAAAAAATTCATTAAAATGTGTTGCGATGCCATTTCCGGAATCTTGAAAGAGCATAACAAACCGCTCGTTGGCTTTACGTACCGCAGTTTCAGGGATAATTTCATGCAGGAGCTTCTCAGTCGTGGAGTTCCCATCTTCCCCGGGTCCGAACGCGCCGCTCGGGCGATAAAAGCTCTTACCCGTTACTACGAATTACGCGAGGAAATCGTGAAAGCGGGCAGGCAAAGGGATTAAAGGTTGAAGAATTAAATAGATGAGTGCAGCAATTGCGAATGGAGAACTCAGATGAATCTTGACAGTTTGTTTTACCCGAAAAGCGTAGCGGTAATCGGAGCCTCAGCAAAGTTTGGTGGAGGGAAGATTCCTTATTATCATATATTGAAAACAGGGGGATATGAAGGTGATCTTTATCCTGTAAATCCGAAGTATGATGAAATTGACGGTGTGAAATTTTACCAATCAATAAATGACCTTCCGGAAGGTATCGATCTGGCAATTGTTACTGCGCCGTTCAAGGAATCTCTGGAAATAATGAAGTCGGCGGCGCGGAAAAAGATAAAATTCATACATTTCTTTACAGCCGGGTTCAGCGAGACTGGCAACAAGGATCTCGAAGATGGGCTTCTGAATGTTGCAAGAAAGAACGGGATAAGGATCGTTGGCCCGAACTGCATCGGAATATACTGCTTCGAGTCGAGGGTAAGTTTCGGTTTCACCGTTCAGGAAAACTCATCAATGAACACAGGCTTCTTTGGCCAGTCCGGAGGGGTAACGAGCAACTTCGTTAGAGCTGCAATATCAAGCCGCCTGGGCCTGAATAAGGTTGTGTCCTACGGAAACCAGATAGACATAGGGGCGGAAGACTATCTTGAGTACTTTGCAAAAGATGAAAAAATCAAGATTATTGCGGGGTATGTCGAAGACCTCAAGGACCCGCGAGCCTTCTTGAGCGCCCTGAAACGCGCGACAAAAGTCAAGCCGGTTATCCTTCTCAAGGGCGGGATGACGGAAGTGGGTGCAAAGGCAGCGGCAAGTCATACTGGGGCCATGGCCAGTAATTTTCTAATCTGGTCATCGGCTATGCGCCAGCATGGAGCGATTCTCGTAGAAAATTTTGAGCAAATGATGAATATCGCCATGCTGGGAACATGCAAAACCCCGCCTCGGGGTCCACGGGTCGGCTTTATGGTAGCAGGAGGTGGAGAGGCCGTCACATTTACAGACCTGGCAGCTCTCGGGGGATTAACTCTTCCTGAATTACAGAAAGACACGCAGGAACTGATCAGTCAGAAAATAAGTGCTGTCAACACTTCTACTCCAAACCCGGTGGACCTCGGGATGTTCGGCCTCGATTTTAACGTAATGTCCCACACCATAATGGCAATGGCTCAGGACGACTGTATAGATGTTATTATTCCATTCCTTTCGGTGGACTTCATCAGCACGTTTCAGAGAGACCAGATAGAGGATGGACCGGGAATTATAATAGAGGCGGCGAAGAAGGCAAAAAAGCCGGTTATTCCCGTTTTGTCAACATGTTCACAGGACAACATCGACATCGAAAAGACCCGGATTTCCATGTTTTCTTCCTTCAGAGACGCGGGACTTCCCGTGTTTGCGACCACACAGGACTGTATCTATTCGATCTCAAAGTATCTTGAATGGGTCGGCAAACATCGATAGAAACCGGACAGGACCCCAGTCAGTCTCAAGGACTGCTCCCCGTTAAGCTCATTCCTGCTGAAAAGAGACTCGGCAGGCGATTACCTGAGCAGTTCCCTTGCTATAATTATGCGGCGTATTTCGGATGTCCCTGCGCCGATTTCATACAGCTTCGCGTCCCGCCACAGCTTTTGAATCGGATATTCAAGGCAGTAACCGTATCCACCGTGGATCTGAACGCCATCGCAGGCTATTTTTGTGGAAGCCTCGGCGGCAAAGAGAATGGCGGCCGCGGCCAGCTTGTCAAGTTCTGTTCCCTTTCCGCCACTCTTTCCTTCCGGTCCGTCGGCGAAACGGGCTGCTCTGTAAACCAGTCCTCGTGACGCTTCCACAAGGCAGTACATGTCTGCAATTTTCTGCTGGATCATCTGGAAGTCCTTAATCGGTCTTCCGAACTGTTCCCTTTCCTTCGCATACTGAATTGAATATTCGAGGGCCTGTTCCGCGATTCCGAGAGAACCTCCGGCAAGCACAATCCTTTCATACGCAAGACCGGATGTTACAACGGAGACGCCACCGTTTTCCGTATGAAGCAGGTTTTCAGCAGGCACTGCCACATCTTCAAAGCTGAGTTCACATGTTGGGGAACCCCTCATTCCGCATTTCTTCAACTTTTTTGACACCGTTACCCCGGGTGAGTCGGCTTCGATAATAAATGCGCTTATCCCGTGCGGTCCCAATTCAGGTGCCGTTTTCGCATAGACAAGCAAGGTGTGCGCAATACTTCCGTTTGTAATAAACATCTTTGTGCCGTTGATAATATACTTGTCGCCACTTTTTCTCGCCACCGTCGTCATTCCCCCCAGGGCATCGGACCCCGCATTCGGTTCGGTAAGACATAACGCGCCGATATGCTCACCCGTGCACATGGGGGGCAGGTATTTGCTCTTCTGCGCTTCAGTGCCGTTCTTGTGAATATTGTTTGCACACAGATTCGAATGGGCACCGTATGTCATGCCCAGAGCGGGCGATATCCTGCTCAGTTGTTCAACGGCAAGTACCTGCATCATGATGCCCTGTCCTACTCCTCCGTATTCTTCATCAATAGTAATTCCCAGCATACCCAGTTCCCCGAGTTTCCTGAAAAAATCCTCCGGAAACCAATCCTCATCATCGATTTTCTCCTGCAAGGGCGCAATCTCCTGAACAGTCCATTTATACATGGTTTCCGCCAGCATTCGTTCCTCGTTTGTTAGTTCCATCATATCCTGCTCCTTTTTTTTATGACATATTCAGGCTTTCATAGAATCGTGAACGTTGTTTTTCCGCCATTCTGTTCATCAGATCCTTTATTGGCATTCGAGGTAAAGAGCAACGTTTACCCGGCCTGTCACCTTCAGAAAAAGAATTGATTCATATCAACAGAACTTGACCTGTATGTCAATAATTAATTGACATCAAATATTAAGTAATGATATATCTTCACCATTACACAATATTAATACTGGTGGGGCGTGATATAAATATGAATCTGGGTTCGATATTAAGGGATAAAAGAAAGAAAAAAAGACTTACGCTGAAAGTTGTGGCTGAAAAGGCTGATATTTCGGAAGGGTTTCTCTCTCAAGTCGAGAATAATGTCAATTCACCCTCGGTCAATACCCTGGTAAAGATATGTAATGCCATAGGTATCCAAGCGGGCAATGTTCTTAAGCGAGCCGAAAAACAGGAAAGAGTTGTGTTGATAAGAAAAACCGACCGGGGGGATGTAGAGTTTCCCTCATCTGGTTTCGTAACAAGGAGATTTTTCTCGCCGGAAGACAGGAGGATAATCGACAGTTCGGTAATTGCCATTGAACCGGGAGCAAGCATCCCCGCGAGGAAAAATATGAAGAACACACAAGAAGTACTCTGTGTTCTGGAAGGGACGGTGGAGCTCTTCCATGATGGAAAGATAATAAAACTCGACGAGGGTGATTCTGTTCATTACTGGTCAATCCAGCAGAGAGAGACCATCTCGAACAGGTCAAATGGATTATCTGTGGTCCTGTGGGTAGGTACCCTGTAAAAATTGCGGTATACACCACCGGGCAAGGATGGTGCACTGCTGATACTTTGAGCTCTTCTTTTCAACATCTTCAGAAATATCTGCAGCTCATCCACAAAGTCATCTATCTTCATTCCTTCCTGCTTCATTCGAAAGTGCAGACCGTGAAGAAAAATTGCAGTTCGTGATAATTGATCGCGGTATTCATGCTGTACAAGGTGATATCTATGAGATTGCCGGCGATAATGTACAGATCGGCCAGCCACGGGAAACGGCTTATCGAAACCATCCAGATGTGTGAAGTTCACCGGTATCCTTTATCGTGAATCCTGAGACACATGCCCCGAGAAACTGAGATTGCCCACTATTTATTAGTAATGGACTTCTTCCTCTACATTATTCAAACAATAGGTGACATAATCATATTGCAGTAACAATGTGATAAAAAGATCTTGACAAATACACTTTTTAGATTTAGTCTCCTCCTTTTGCATTCAAAGAGATAGGAACGCAGTGGGGTTGTTTCAGAAAATTCCCTGTAATATACATAAGTTAACACTTGCTGGCGTAGCTCAATTGGTAGAGCAGCTGATTTGTAATCAGCAGGTCGCGGGTTCAAATCCCATCGCCAGCTCCAGTTACTGCTGATTAGCGTGGAGGGGTTCCCGAGTGGTCAAAGGGAGCAGACTGTAAATCTGCCGGCGAAGCCTACGGAGGTTCAAATCCTCCCCCCTCCACCATATTTTTGTAAATTTTAGTTTACAGGAGGCGGGAGTAGCTCAGTGGCTAGAGCGTCAGCCTTCCAAGCTGAGGGTCGCGGGTTCGAATCCCGTTTCCCGCTCCATTTTTTGGTTTATCAGGGTGTGGAAGAAGAGTTTTGCTGGCCCACGTAGCTCAGTCGGTAGAGCACATCCTTGGTAAGGATGAGGTCACCAGTTCAATCCTGGTCGTGGGCTCCATTTTGCTGAAAGCAGGCTTATTGAAATGAGAGATATTGTTATTCTTGCATGTGGTGAGTGCAAACAGAGAAATTACACTACGACGAAGAACAAGCGAACTACAAAAAATCGTCTTGAGATGAAGAAATATTGCAAATTCTGCCGGTGTCATACAATGCACAAAGAGACGAAGTAAAGTGTTTGTATTTCATGATATGCTGGGTGGTGGAGTTTTTCGGTAGTGTTGGTGCTGTGGGGTGTGGGAATTCGGAAATGCTCCTTTGTGGGTTTCCAGGATCTCAAAGTGAGGATATATTATTTGGAACAGGCCAGTAGCTCTAATGGCTAGAGCACCGGACTCCAAATCCGGGTGTTGGGGGTTCGAGTCCCTCCTGGCCTGCCATTATGTTTTTGCCGGGTTTATTTAATGGAAAAGATCAAATTAGTGATAAGCAGGATAAGACACTTCTTGAGGGAGGCAAGGGTTGAACTGAAGAAGGTGACATGGCCAACTCCGAAGGAGGCGCTTGCCTCGACTTCTGTCGTGATAGTTGTGGTTATTATCGTATCCCTATTTCTCGGTATAGTAGATCTTGGTCTTACCAGAATAGTAAGATTGGTTTTGGGTTAAAGATATGGCGTTTAACTGGTATATTGTTCATACGTACTCGGGTTTCGAAAACAGGGTGAAGCGTTCTCTGGAAGAGAGAGTGGCCATTTCTGGTATGCAGGATTGTTTTGCCGACATACTGATACCGGAGGAGGATGTGGTCGAGCTCAAAAAGGGCGAGAAGAAGACTTCAAAGAGAAAATTTTTCCCCGGGTATATACTTGTAAATATGGAGTTGAACGATGATACATGGCACGTAGTGAAAGACACCCCCAAAGTTACTGGTTTTATAGGAATGAGAGACAGACCATCGCCTGTATCTGATGAATCTGTCCGACTGCTGAAGACCAGGATAGATGAGGGTACATTGAAACCCAGCCCGAAGTTTAAGTTTGAGTTTGGAGATCATGTGAGGATCGTGGATGGTCCCTTTACAAATTTTGATGGAGTAGTTGACGAAGTCAAGCCGGAAAAGGGTAAATTGAGAGTTATAGTAAGTATCTTCGGCAGATCAACGCCTGTGGAACTGGATTTTATACAGGTTGTCCAAAGCTGAAGAAACCGTAAGAGAATTTCGAAAAAGGAAATAAATAAAGGGGAATCTAATGGCTAAGAAGGTTATTGCAAGTATAAAGCTTCAGGTTCAGGCCGGAAAGGCCACACCGTCGCCGCCTATTGGTCCTGCCCTGGGCCAGCACGGGGTCAATATAATGGAGTTCTGCAAGGCCTATAATGCGCTTACACAGAATCAGGAAGGCATGATAATACCGGTTGTGATAACCGTATATGCCGATAAATCATTTACCTTTATTACCAAAACGCCGCCGACATCCGTTTTATTGAAACAGGCGGCAAAAATTGCGAAGGGTGCAGGAGATCCCAAGAGAGAAAAAGTGGGGGCAGTAACCCCTAAGCAATTAAAAGAAATCGCAGAGATAAAATATGAGGATTTAAATGCCATAGATATCGATGGGGCTATGGCTATTGTAGAAGGGACTGCAAGGTCCATGGGTATTGAGATTGCCAAATAAATCTACTTCGGAGTTTTGTGAAGATGTCTAATATAGGTAAGGGATACTTGGAAGAGAAGAAAAAGGTAGAATCCGGGAAACGCTATTCGTTGAAAGAAGCCGTGGAACTTGCTGTAGATACCGCAAGGGTAAAATTTGATGAGACGGCCGATGTTGCCATCCAACTGGGTGTAAATCCCAAGCACGCGGATCAGATGATAAGGGGGAGTGTAGTGCTTCCCAATGGACTTGGCAAATCCGTGAGAGTACTGGTTTTCGCAAAAGGGGACAAAGAAAGAGAAGCCCTTGACGCCGGGGCGGACTTCACCGGTTCGGACGAGTTTATTGAAAAAATCAAAGGCGGATGGCTGGAGTTTGACAGAATTGTTGCTACCCCGGATATGATGGGCAGTGTTGGGAAAATAGGTAAGATCCTGGGGCCGCGTGGTTTGATGCCCAACCCCAAGGTTGGGACGGTGACGTTTGACGTAAAAAACGCGGTCGAAGAACTTAAGGCAGGTAAAGTTGAATTCAGAGTAGAAAAAGCAGGTATTGTTCACAGTCCTGTGGGGAAAATCTCATTCGGAGCGAACAAGTTGGCGGAAAATATTCTGGCATTAGTAGAATCCATAATAAAACTGAAGCCTGCATCCAGCAAAGGGACATATTTGAAAGCCGTTTCTCTCTCCACTACCATGGGCCCGGGGATTAAAATAGATCCATTGGATATCAGGAATACCTTAAAAGCTGGGTAAAAAAACAGACAAAAAGTCAGAGACAGCAGGTACAGAATGTTTAAGCGATCACGGGGTCGGCCTGCCGAGACTATGAGGAAGTTTGAGTAATATCTTTTCCTGTATAGCGGTCTGACTTTCAGAGAATCTTGATCGTCTTCGGACGACAAGGGGTTTTGAACTTCAAACATTGAAAGGAGGCCACGTATTGAATAGAAGTACTAAAGAACGTGTTGTTACCGAGCTTCATAAGAAGCTTAAGGATGTAAATCTGGTAATTCTTGCGGATTACAGCGGTATCAAGGTTAAGGATATCACCGATCTGAGAAATGGGTTGCGCAAGGCAGACAGTGAGCTTAAGGTGGTCAAGAACAATCTTTTAAGTATCGCCTTGAAGAACACGGAATTTGCCCTGCTGGATAACTATCTTAAAGGTCCCAGGGCGCTCATGATGAATTTTGGAGATGTGGTTGAGCCAACTAGGATACTTGTTGAATTTGCCAAAAAGAATGACCGGCTTGAGATCGAAGCGGGTGTGCTGGATGGTACACTTTTAAGCAGGGAACAAATATTGGCCCTGGCCGCATTACCGAGCAGGGATATCCTTCTTGGGAAATTCCTCTCTGTTCTGGTTGGAGTACAGACTCAACTTGTCACGGTTTTGAGTGCTGTTCCGAGGGGGTTTGTACAGGTGCTTGAGGCACATAGAGTGAAGAAAGAAGAAAATTAAACATACAGGAAAGGATGTAGCAAAAAATGGCAACAGCAAAAAAAATCACGAAAGACGATGTTATAAGTTTTATCGAAAAAATGACGGTTCTTGAACTATCAGAAATGGTTAAGGAACTGGAAGAAAAATTTGGTGTTTCTGCAGCAGCTCCAGTGGCCGTGGCGGCAGCAGGACCGGCACAGGCAGCTCCGGAGGAGGAAAAAACTGAGTTTGATGTTATGCTCACAGGATTTGGCGATCAGAAGATTCAGGTTATCAAAGTTGCCAGGGCTGTAACGGGGTTAGGCCTTAAGGAGGCTAAGGATTTGGTTGAAGCTGCACCCAAAGCGGTTAAAGAGGGTGTATCAAAGGACGAAGCTGAAGAAATAAAGGCCAAACTGGAAGCAGTGGGCGCAAGTGTAGAAATTAAATAATCGTCGGAAGTAGTTATTAAAAGTCAAAAAGGGATTCAAAATTATGGGTCCGGAAGCCAGAGATCAGAAAGAAATTAAAGAGGTTTTTTTCTATTCTGGCTTCTCCATTTATGAAGGTTAAACTATTATAAGGATCAATATGGGTACTTATAGAAAAAGTTTCGGCCGTATAAAAAAAGTAGTTGACATACCTGATCTCATAGAAATTCAGACAAGGTCTTATGAGAAATTTCTCCAGGCCGATGTAAGACCTGAAGACAGGGGAAAATTTGGTCTTCAAGGAGCCTTTAAAAGTGTCTTTCCCATTGTGGATTTTGGCGGGAAATGCTCCCTGGAGTTTGTCAGCTATCAAATCGGGGAGCCCCGGTATGATGTTAGAGAATGCACGCAAAAGGGAATGACCTATAATGCTCCTCTGAGGGTTGTAATCAGACTTGTTGTGTTCGACAATGGACGGGGAGGCGGCGAGCAGAAGACTGTAAGGGATATAAAGGAACAGGAGATATACTTCGGCGAGATCCCGTTGATGACCGAAAAGGGCACCTTTAATGTCAATGGTACTGAGAGAGTCATCGTTAGCCAGTTGCATCGGTCACCGGGCATATTCTTTGACCACGACAAAGGGAAAACCCATGTGAGCGGGAAGCTTATATATTCGGCGAGGGTTATACCCATAAGAGGTTCCTGGCTTGATCTTGAGTTTGATCCGAAGGATCTTCTCTATGCCAGAATAGATAGAAGAAGAAAAATGCCGGTTACGGTACTCCTCAGAGCCATGGGATACTCCGCCGAAGAGTTGATGGAATATTTCTATGATATTGAAAGAGTTATCCTGAATGGCAGCAGAATATCTCTGATGGTAGAGGGCAGTCTCATTGGTGAGAGGGTCCCGGAAGACATTAAGGATAATCAAACCGGTGAGGTGCTGCTGAAAAAGGGGAGAAAGATTTCAAAGGCTTTTTTGAAAAAGATGGCTGATGCGGGTGTGGAGCTTATGGATGTAAGCGAGGATTACATCGTGGGTAAAGTCCTTGCTTCAGATGTAGTGGATCCTGAGACCGGCGATGTTCTTCTGAAATGTACCGATGAGCTGAGCGCAGATGGTATGGAGTTGTTGCGCGAAAAAAACATTACGGAGGTCAGATTTATTCAACTTGATGAGGAGGGAACGAATTCCTATATCAGGAATACCATGCTCATAGATAAAATCGAGACAGAAGAAGATGGTATCGTAGACGTATACAGGAGATTAAGACCGAGTAATCCCCCCTCGCTTGAAACCGCCCGCAGGTTTTTCAACAGCCTCTTCTTCGATAGCAACAGCTATGACCTGTCTGATGTAGGACGCGTTAAGATGAATTATAAGCTCCGCATGGATGTGCCTTCTGATGTGACGGTTCTTCGCCGGGAAGATGTCATGGAAGCTGTAAAATATCTTATCAACCTGAAGAATGGTGTGGCTGATTACAGCGTTGATGATATAGATCACCTCGGAAACAGAAGAGTCCGGTCCGTTGGAGAGCTTATAGAGAATCAATACAGAATTGGACTGGTGAGGATGGAACGTGCCATCAAGGAGAAGATGAGCCTTCTTGATATAGAAACTATGATGCCCCATGATCTTATAAACGCCAAGCCTGTTACCGCCGTGGTTAATGAGTTTTTCGGGAGTAGCCAGCTGTCTCAGTTTATGGATCAGACCAATCCCCTTTCCGAAATTACGCACAAAAGGCGGTTGTCGGCCCTCGGCCCTGGAGGCCTTACGCGTGAAAGGGCAGGTTTTGAGGTAAGAGATGTGCACAATACCCACTACGGACGTGTGTGTCCCGTCGAGACGCCGGAAGGTCCTAATATAGGCCTGATTGTATCTCTCAGTGCCTACGCCCGGGTAAATGATTTTGGTTTTATAGAGACGCCTTACAGGGTTGTAGAAGGCGGGAATGTTCTTGACAGGATACAGTACCTTACCGCAACAGAGGAAGAAGATTATATAATAGCCCAGGCGAATGAACCCTTTGACTCAAAAGGTAGATTTACTGAGGAGCTTATCACGGCGAGAAAAGCTGGTAACTATGTAATCGTAAGTCCGGGGGAGATAAACCTGATAGATGTATCGCCCGCTCAGCTTGTTTCGGTTGCTGCCGGGCTTATTCCATTTCTGGAACACGACGATGCCAACCGGGCCCTGATGGGGTCTAATATGCAACGTCAGGCTGTCCCGCTTTTGAAACCGCAGGCCCCTCTTGTTGGGACTGGGATCGGAGCGGTTATTGCTCGGGATTCGGGAGCTGTTATTGTGGCAAAAGAATCCGGTATTGTAGAGGATGTTGATGCAACAAGGATTGTTATCAAGCGCGATGCAGAAAGCGGGAATGAATCCGATATTGGTGTCGATATATACAACCTTATAAAATATCAGCGTTCAAACCAGAATACCTGTTCTAACCATAAACCTATTGTAGACAAAGGAAGCAGTGTAAAAAAGGGAGACATTATAGCTGATGGCCCGGCTACCGATAACGGTGAACTGGCACTGGGCAGAAACATTATGGTGGCTTTTATGCCATGGGGTGGGTACAACTACGAAGATGCCATATTGATCAGTGAGAGAGTCGTAAAGGATGATATCTATACTTCCGTGCATATAGAAGAATTTGAAACCGTGGCCAGAGACACAAAACTGGGCAAGGAAGAGATTACAAGAGATATCCCCAACGTAGGAGAAGATGCCCTGAGGAATCTGGATGGAAGCGGTATTATCAGGATAGGTGTCTCAGTAAAAGCGGGCGATATCCTTGTGGGAAAGGTCACGCCGAAGGGTGAAACTCAGCTATCGCCAGAGGAGAAACTTCTACGTGCCATCTTCGGAGAGAAGGCTGGCGATGTCAGGGATACATCTCTCAGAATTCCACCCGGCGTAGAAGGAGTGGTTATAGATGCTAAGATATTTTCCCGTAAGGGCACTGAGAAAGACAGCAGATCGCAGGAGATAGAAAACGAAGAGGTCGATAATCTCCTCAAAGACAGGGATGATGAAATCAGGATTATTACCCATAATGTGAAGGAAAAGATTTCTGAATTACTTGCGGGGAAAATCTCCACTTCGAGGCTGGTTGATCCGGATGGCAGGAAGGCCTTTTTGGGAAAGTTGGAAACAATTACCAAAAATGTCCTTGATCTTATCCCCTTCAGGCTCTGGAAGAATATAACGATTGATGACTATGAGACTGAAGAAAAAGTGAGATCTGCGTTGGATGGTCTTTCGAAGAGGATAGAGTCTATCGAAGCATTCTTTGCGGAGAAAATAGAAACGGTGAAGACAAGCGATGAATTGCCGCCCGGTGTGATCAAACTGGTAAAGGTGTATATTGCCATAAAGAGAAAGCTCTCCGTTGGCGACAAGATGGCGGGCAGGCACGGTAACAAGGGGGTGCTGTCAAGAATACTACCGGAGGAGGATATGCCCTTCTTTAAAGATGGAACACCGGTTGATATCGTTTTAAATCCTCTTGGTGTACCTTCGCGTATGAATGTAGGCCAGATTCTCGAAACTCACCTCGGGTGGGCGGCGAAGGGTATGGGTGAAAAACTTCAATCCCTTGCAGCTGGGTTTGGCATGGGTGTGATAAAAAAAGAACTGAAGAAACTGTATTCCTCTTCTGAATTTGACGATTTTGTGGATGAAGCTACTGACGATGAAGTCAAGAAATTTGTTCGCAGATTGAAAAAGGGAGTTCCCCTGGCCACACCGATATTTGATGGAGCTCATGAAAGTGAAATAAGGGATATGCTGAAATCGGTGGGTCTACCGGAGACGGGACAGACAAGGCTTTACGACGGCCGAACTGGAGAACCTTTTGATCAGGATATAACGGTGGGGATGATCTACATGTTGAAACTCCACCACCTTGTCGACGATAAGATTCATGCGAGATCCATAGGGCCATATTCTCTGGTTACACAGCAACCACTTGGAGGGAAAGCGCAGTTTGGTGGCCAGCGGCTGGGTGAAATGGAGGTATGGGCAATTGAAGCCTATGGAGCTGCCTATGCGTTGCAGGAGTTTCTTACCGTCAAGTCGGATGATGTTGCAGGAAGAACGAGGATGTATGAGGCTATAGTAAAAGGGGAACATACCCTGGAGCCCGGATTGCCGGAGTCCTTTAATGTGCTTGTCAAAGAATTACAGGGGCTGGCTATTAATGTTGAATTAATAGAAGATTAGTAAGGGTTAATTATAGAATAGAACATTTTTGAAACAAAGGGAGTTTTATCCAGTGGAAGATATCTATGGTTTTTTCGAGAAGCCTAAGGATCCTGTAAGATTTAATGCCATCAAAGTATCGCTGGCTTCGCCGGAAGATATAGTCTCGTGGTCGCATGGCGAGGTTAAAAAGCCTGAGACTATAAATTACAGGACATTCAAGCCCGAAAGAGACGGTCTGTTCTGTGCAAAAATCTTCGGACCAATCAAGGACTACGAGTGTCTCTGCGGTCGTTATAAGAGAATGAAACACCGCGGTATGGTGTGCGAGAAATGCGGGGTTGAAGTCATCCAGTCGAAAGTTCGCAGGGAAAGGATGGGACATATAGTTCTGGCCGCACCTGTGGCACATATCTGGTTTCTCAAAAGCCTGCCCAGCAGAATAGGGAATGTCCTGGATCTTACACTGAAGGAGTTGGAGCGGGTCTTATATTTTGAATCGTGGATAGTTCTTGATCCGCAGGATACCCCTCTGGTGAAGAAAGAACTTCTTTCGGAAGATCGATATCTGGAAGTGCTGGAGGAATATGGTGATGATGCTTTTGAGGTGGGCATAGGAGCAGAAGCTATCAGGAAACTTCTGAAGGAGATCAATCTGGAAGAACTGGACGATGAGCTCCGTGCTGAACTTAAGGAAGCCACCTCAGTCACCAAAAAAACAAAACTCACGAAAAGGTTGAAGGTTGTTGAGGCATTGAAGAAATCGGGAAACAAACCTGAATGGATGACTCTTACAGTGATTCCCGTAATTCCACCGGACCTGAGACCACTGGTTCCGCTGGATGGTGGTCGTTTTGCCACTTCTGATCTGAATGATCTCTACAGGAGAGTTATAAACAGGAACAACCGTTTGAAGCGCCTGCTGGAATTGAATGCTCCGGAGATTATTATAAGGAATGAAAAAAGGATGCTCCAGGAAGCCGTTGATTGTCTGTTTGACAACGGTAGGCGTGGTCGTGCGGTCACGGGTGCCAACAAGAAAAGACCCTTGAAATCTTTATCGGACATGCTCAAAGGTAAGCAGGGAAGATTCAGGCAGAATCTGCTCGGGAAGAGGGTTGATTACTCCGGAAGATCCGTGATCACGGTTGGACCGGATCTAAGATTACATCAGTGCGGGCTTCCCAAAAAGATGGCGCTGGAATTATTTAAGCCATTTATTTATAACAAGCTTGAGGAAAAAGGATATGTGACAACTGTAAAAAGTGCGAAAAAAATGGTCGAGAAAGAGAGCTCGGAAGTATGGGATGCCCTGGATGAAGTTGTGCGTGAATATCCCATATTACTTAACAGAGCTCCAACCCTGCACAGGCTCGGCATCCAGGCTTTCGAACCGGTTCTTATTGAAGGGAAGGCCCTGCAGCTTCATCCCCTTGTTTGTGCGGCATTCAATGCGGATTTTGATGGTGACCAGATGGCGGTGCATGTCCCTCTGTCGATAGAGGCACAGGTAGAGGCAAGGTGCCTCATGATGTCTACCAATAACATACTCTCTCCTGCCAATGGCAAGCCTATAATCGTTCCCAGTCAGGATATGGTTCTCGGCATATATTATATGACCAGGTCAAGGGAGTATGTAAAAGGAGAAGGGATGATCTTCTCCGATCCCGGTGAGGTGAGAAGCGCGTATGATGCGGAAGCAGTTGATCTCCATGCCACGATAAGAGTTCGGATGAACGGTATGATTGTTGACACAACTGTGGGCAGGATATTGCTCTATGAAATTATTCCCGACGGGATTCCCTTTGATCTTGTTAATAAGGTGATGAACAAAAAAGAGATAGCCAATCTCATCGATTACAGTTACAGGCATTCCGGGGCAAAAACGACGGTTATACTGGCGGATCGATTGAAGGACCTTGGATATAAATATGCCACGATTTCCGGCATATCGATCGCCATAGGTGATCTTGCTATTCCCAAGAGTAAAGGTGATGTTGTTGGCAAGGCGCAGAAAAATGTTCTAGAGATACATAAACAGTATATGGACGGCCTGATAACCGATGGCGAACGTTATAATAAGGTTATCGATATCTGGGCCCATGCCACTGAGAAGGTTGCCAGTGACATGCTGGAGGGTATCGGTACCGAGGAGATGAAGCTCCCAGGCAAGACGAAAAAGCAGGTTGAGAGTTTTAATTCGATTTATATGATGGCTGATTCCGGAGCCCGTGGCAGTGCGGCCCAGACGAGACAGCTCGCCGGCATGAGAGGACTGATGGCAAAGCCGTCAGGAGAAATTATTGAAACACCCATTACCGCTAACTTCAGGGAAGGACTGACGGTCCTGCAGTACTTTATCTCCACGCATGGTGCCAGAAAGGGCCTTGCCGACACGGCCCTGAAGACGGCAAACTCAGGGTATCTTACGAGAAGGCTTGTTGATGTAGCGCAGGATGCTATTGTTATGGAGAAGGATTGCGGCACGCTTGATGGAATCTATGTTTCAGCCCTGGTTGAGGGTGGAGAAATAATAGAAACAGTAGGTGAACGTATTCTCGGAAGGGTTGCCCTGGAGGATATAGAGGATCCCTTTACAGGAGAAATCCTGGTGAAGGCAAATCAGGAGATTGATGAAACTCTTGCGGAAAATATCGACAAAGCGGGGCTGGAAAAAGTACTTATAAGATCCGCCCTGACCTGCAAGTCAAAACATGGAATCTGTGCATTGTGCTATGGGAGAGATCTAGCGCATGGTCATCTGGTAAATATAGGCGAGGCTGTTGGTATTATTGCGGCTCAGTCCATAGGCGAACCGGGAACCCAGTTGACCATGAGGACATTCCACATAGGTGGTACAGCGAAGTTTGAAGAGCACTCCACTCTGGAGGCGAGACATAATGGGGTGCTCAAATTCGTTGATGTTAATGTAGCTGTAAACAAGGATAATGATACCGTTGTCATGAGCAGAAATGGAGAGGTCCACGTCCTGGATGAGGAAGGAAGAAACCGTGGCAAATATCCTGTTCCCTATGGAGCTCATTTAAAGGAGGTTGTTGAAGGGCATGATATAAAGGCAGGTACCCTGATTGCCCAATGGGATCCCTATGCGATTCCAATACTTTCCGAAATTGATGGGACCATAAAATTTGGAGATATTGTTGAGGGGAAAACCATGCAGGAGCAGGTTGATGAGGTTACCGGGCTTTCAAGGAAGGTAATTGTGGAATACAGAGTTGCCGACCTGCGCCCCAGAATTTCGATAAAGGACAAGGATGGAAAAACAGCCAGGGTTCCGGGATCGCATACAATCGCGCGGCATCTGCTACCTGTAGGGGCTAATATCGGTGTCTCAGAAGGTGATGAGATAAAGGCGGGTGATCTTATCGCCAGAATTCCCAGAGAAACCACAAAAACAAAGGATATCACAGGAGGTCTCCCTCGTGTTGCGGAACTCTTTGAAGCCAGAAAGCCGAAAGAGTATGCAGTAATAACCGAGATAGACGGGGAGGTTTCATACGGTGAGGATGTCAAGGGGAAAAGGAAAATAATTGTAACACCTGGTATCGGTGACCCTAAGGAGTATCTGATTGCCAGGGGGAAGCATATAAGCGTTCAGGAGGGTGACAGGGTGATAGCAGGGCAGGCCCTGATGGATGGGTCGAGTAATCCACATGACATTCTTAATATCAAGGGTGAGAAAGAACTGGCGAGTTATATGGTCGATGAGGTACAGGAGGTTTACAGGTTGCAGGGGGTCAAGATCAATGACAAACATATAGAGATTATCGTGCGACAGATGCTCAAGAAAGTGAGAGTTACAAACTCCGGCGACACCGCTTTTCTCGTGGATGAGCAGGTGGACAAGATCAGGTTTGAAAAGGAAAACGAGGAGACGATCCAACGAGAAGGAGAGCCGGCCACTGCCGTACCTGTACTCCTTGGCATCACCAAGGCATCGCTTCATACTGAAAGCTTCATATCTGCGGCGTCTTTCCAGGAAACAACCCGTGTACTTACAGAGGCTGCCCTGTCCGGAAAGGTGGATTATCTGAGGGGTCTTAAGGAAAATGTGATTATGGGCAGATTGATTCCTGCCGGCACGGGACTTCCCATATATAAAAGGCTGGGAATAGATGTGAAGAACGAAATTCCGGTTGCTGAAGATCAGCAAATAAATGAAGAAAATATTGAGAAAAACCTTGACAGTCAAGTTGCGAATTGATATAAATCGCTACTTTGCTGTACGTTAATTTCTGAAGATATAGCGGGAAAGATTTGTGGAGGAATAATGCCTACGATAAACCAGTTGATACGCAAAGGCAGATCGAAAATGAAGAAGAAAGCTTCGGCGCCGGCTCTTGCCAGTTGCCCCCAGAGAAGAGGGGTATGTGTAAGGGTGTATACCACTACTCCCAAGAAGCCTAACTCCGCCCTTAGAAAAGTGGCCAGAGTTCGTCTCACCAGTGGTTACGAGGTTACCTCATATATACCGGGCATAGGGCACAACCTTCAGGAGCATTCTGTTGTTCTCGTAAGGGGTGGCAGGGTTAAGGATCTTCCCGGAGTAAGATATCATGTAGTAAGAGGCTCGCTGGATGCCGTAGGGGTTCAGGACAGGAAACAGAGCAGATCAAAATACGGCACCAAAAAACCTAAGTAGACAGGAACAGTCATATGCCGAGGAGAAGAGAAGTAACAAAAAGAAAGATACTGGCGGATTCCAAGTACAACAGTGCCCTGGTGGCAAGGTTTATTAATAACCTCTTGAAGAAAGGAAAGAAAAGCGTTGCAGAGTCTATTCTCTATGGTGCTTTTGACAGTATAGAAAATAAGGTAAAAGGATCACCCCTTGAGGTTTTTGAAAAGGCTATGGATAACGTGAAGCCTGTTCTTGAGGTAAAATCGAGACGAATAGGCGGAGCCACATATCAGGTGCCTACTGAAGTGTTACCGGACAGGCGGATAGCTCTTGCGATCAGGTGGTTGATAGGGAATGCCAGATCACGTGTCGGTAAAAGCATGAGGGAAAAATTGGCAGCTGAATTCATGGATGCGGCCGCAGGCAGGGGGGCATCCGTCAAGAAGAGAGAAGATACCCACAAAATGGCTGAAGCGAATAAGGCATTTGCCCACTACAGATTTTAGGGTATGGCTTTCAGGCTGGGAGCCGGTTTTCTACGGCTGCGGATAAACTGAAGCAGGATACCTTACAGGAGTAGACAAGAATAGTTGTCCCGATTCAACCGGGATTTATAGGAGAGTTAATTAACCATTTTTAATTAAAGAAGGAGGTAATGGTTATGGCAAAGAAGAAATTTGAAAGAACGAAACCGCATCTGAATATCGGAACAATCGGACATGTGGATCATGGCAAGACCACATTGACTGCAGCTATAACAAAGCATCTGGCCACCAAAGGCCTTGCCGAATATATGCCCTTCGATTCGATTGATAATGCCCCTGAGGAGAAAGAACGGGGAGTTACCATCAATATCGCGCATGTCGAGTATCAAACCGAAAAGAGGCACTATGCCCATGTCGATTGCCCGGGGCACGCTGACTATATAAAGAATATGATATCAGGCGCCGCTCACATGGATGGTACCATACTGGTAGTGGCGGCCTCGGATGGTCCCATGCCGCAGACGAGAGAGCATATCCTCCTTGCCCGGCAGGTTCAGGTGCCGTACGTTATTGTGTATATGAACAAAGTTGATCTGGTGGATGACCCCGAACTTCTCGATCTTGTTGAGCTCGAGTTGAGAGAGCTCCTGACGGACTATAATTTTCCAGGTGATGATATTCCAATTATAAGGGGATCGGCCCTGAAGGCCCTGGAGAGCGATGATCCGAACTCTGAAGATGTAAAAAGCATTTGGGAACTCCTGGATGCTGTTGATGCGTATATTCCAGAGCCTGTTCGGGACCTTGAGAAGCCTTTTCTTATGCCTGTCGGTGATGTATTTACCATCTCCGGGCGTGGAACGGTTGTTACGGGTCGTGCTGACAGGGGAATTGTAAGGACTGGTGACGAAGTTGAAATAGTGGGGATCAGGCCCACCTTTAAGACTGTGTGCACCGGCGTGGAAATGTTTCGCAAGACACTCGATGAGGGGAGAGCCGGTGATGATATTGGTATTCTTTTGAGGGGTACAAAGCGGGAAGATGTTGAGAGGGGCCAGGTTGTTGCCAAACCCGGTTCCATTACCCCCCATACGAAGTTCAAGGCCCAGGTGTATGTCCTTACGAAGGAGGAAGGCGGGAGGCATACGCCCTTCTTCAACGGTTACCGGCCACAGTTTTATTTCAGGACAACGGATGTGACGGGAATTGCCACTCTTCCTGAAGGAATTGAAATGGTAATGCCCGGTGATAATGTGGAAATATTGGCTGAGCTGATAACCCCCATTGCCATGGAGGATAAGCTGAGATTTGCTATCCGTGAGGGCGGCAGGACTGTAGGGGCCGGTGTCGTCAGCGAAATTATAGAATAAAGAGCTGATAGTCAATAGAGGGTTAGATGGAAAATCAAAAGATAAGAATTCGTCTCAAGGCTTATGATTATAAGTTGCTTGACAGGTCGGCGCAAGACATTGTGGAATCTGCGAAAAGAACAGGAGCGCGTGTTGCGGGTCCGATTCCCCTTCCGACAGTGATAAATAAATATTGTGTGAATAGATCCCCCAATGTTGATAAGAAGTCCAGAGAGCAATTTGAAATCAGAACGCATAAAAGGCTTATCGATATCATGGAGCCGACGCAGGCAACTGTAGATACATTGATGAAGCTTGATCTTTCGGCCGGCGTTGATGTGGAAATAAAGTTATAGGCCTGGTGAATAGTGAGGAGATGATCTTTTAAACTGCATCTCCTCATTTTTTGTCAAAAAAGTGCATGGGAAATCGTAGATGTTATGAAAAAGGGATTGATAGGCAAAAAATTAGGTATGACACAAATATTCTGGAATGATGGCTCTGTTATTCCTGTGACTGCTATTGAAGCCGGGCCGTGTGTTGTCATACAGAAGAAAACCAGTGAAGTAGACGGATACGGTGCTCTACAGCTCGGGTTTGATCGGGTAAAAGAAAAGGGGGTTAATAAACCCCTCAAAGGGCATTTTAAAAAAGCCGATAAGGGATATTTCAGAGTTCTCAAAGAGTTCAGACTTGAGTTTCCTAATGATTATGAAGTGGGCTCAGAGCTGAAAGCCGATATCTTCAAGGTGGGCGACTATATAGATGTGGTTGGGACTACCAGAGGCAGGGGGTTTGCCGGTGTGGTGAAGAGATACGGGTTTCGTGGAGGGCCTGGCGGCCATGGCTCAATGTTTCACAGGGCGCCAGGATCTATAGGAGCCAGTGCATCGCCTTCCAGGGTTTTTAAGGGAAAGAAAATGCCAGGGCATATGGGCAACCGCAGGCAGACAGTGCAAAACTTGATGGTGGTGGGTATAAGGCCGGAGCAAAATCTTATTCTGGTAAAAGGATCTGTTCCCAGCAGTAAGAATGGTATTGTCTTAATTAAGGATTCTATTAAAATATAAGGATATTGAGTGGTAGAAAATGCCGGTTCTGAATGTATATGATATAGAAAAAACCAAAATGGCCGAATTGGAGCTAAACGATCTTGTCTTCGGTGTTGAGGTCAATGAGCACATACTTTACGAAGTTGTGAAGATGCAGCTTGCGTGTAGAAGACAGGGGACCGCCTCCACAAAGGGCAGAAGTGATGTACGTGGTGGTGGAAGGAAACCCTGGCGTCAGAAGGGAACAGGAAGAGCGAGAGCCGGTACTATACGGTCTCCCCTCTGGAGAGGTGGCGGGATTGTGTTTGGTCCGAGACCCAGAGATTATTCTTACAAGGTTCCGAAGAAGGTAAGGAAAGCCGCTCTGAAGTCCGCGTTAAGTATGAAGGTTAAAGAGGGTAGTGTAACGATACTCAAGAGCTTTCCCATGGACGAGATAAAGACAAAGAGATTTCAAGAAGTTCTTAACAGGTTTGAGCTTGGGAAGACCCTCTTTGTGCTGGGTGAGAGGAATGCCATCCTGGAAAAATCTTCTAAGAATATCAAAGATGTGAAGATGATGCGATCAGAAGGTATCAATGTGTATGATCTGCTCAAGTACGATAATCTTGTTCTTCTGGAACCCTCTGTAAAAAAGATAGAAGGGGCATTGTTGTCATAATGAATATATATTCCGTCATAAAAAAGCCGCTTGTTACGGAAAAGAGTACTATTGCCAGAGATGAAGAGAATAAATATTGCTTCGAGGTAGATCGAGGGGCAACAAAGATAGATATACGTAATGCCGTTGAAAAGATATTCAAAGTCAGGGTGGTAAATATTCATACTGTAAATGTAGTTGGCAAAAAGAGAAGAGTGGGAAAAATTGCCGGCAGAAAACGTAGCTGGAAAAAAGCCGTGATCACCCTCGCTTCCGGTAGCTCGATCGAGGTTTATGAAGGAGTGTAAGGAAAAGGGGTCTTGAAAAAGAAATGGCACTGAAAACATATAAACCAACATCACCGGGAAGGAGATTCCAGACAGGATCTACCTTTGAGGAAATAACGAAAGCAAAGCCTGAGAAGAGCCTTGTAAAGCCACTGAAGAAAACTGGTGGGCGGAACAATCTGGGGCGAATAACGAGCAGGCATATCGGGGGAGGTCATAAAAGAAAGTTCAGGGTCGTAGACTTCAGGCGTAATAAGATAAATATTCCTGCCAAAGTGGCGGCTATTGAGTATGACCCGAGTCGTTCTGCGAGGATAGCGCTTCTCCATTACAGCGATGGGGAGAAGAAATATATACTTGCTCCGTTAGGCCTTAAAGTGGGTGACACCGTAATTAGTGGGGAGAAAGAGGATATAAAGACAGGCAACACAATTCCGCTGAAGAACATACCCCTGGGTTCTCTTATCCATAATCTTGAGCTCAAGATAGGTAAGGGAGGGCAGATGATTCGCAGTGCAGGGTCCTATGGCCAGCTTATGGCAAAAGAGGGTTCCTATGCCCAGGTTCGATTGCCTTCGGGAGAAGTCCGGAGAATCCTGATGGAGTGTAAGGCAACAATAGGGCAAATCGGTAACATTGATCACGAAAACCTGAGTATTGGAAAGGCGGGGCGGACAAGGTGGCTGGGCAGGAGGCCCAAGGTTCGAGGAGTAGTTATGAATCCCGTTGACCATCCAATGGGTGGTGGTGAAGGCAAGTCATCTGGCGGCAGACATCCATGTACCCCGTGGGGAGTGCCCACCAAAGGTTACAAGACGAGGAAGAACAGGAATTCTGACAAATATATTGTGAAGAAAAGAGGTTAGGGTGTGGCTCGTTCAATAAAAAAAGGTCCTTATATTAATGAGAAGCTTCTTAAAAAGGTGCGGTTGGCAGAGGCTGCAAGAAGCAGGACGGTAATAAAGACGTGGTCCCGCCGTTCCATGATTGTTCCCGATTTAGTAGGTCATACGTTTGCGGTACACAATGGAAAGAAATTTATTCCTGTATACGTGACTGAAGATATGGTTGGACACAAGCTGGGTGAATTTTCGCCAACGAGGACTTTTTACAGTCATGCTGGAGACAGAAAAACAAGATTGAAAAAGAGATAGTCAGAATCAGTGTGTGGAGTTTTGTGACAAATGGAAACGAAAGCTGTTGTTAAACATGTTCGGATATCACCGCAGAAGGCAAGGCTGGTGGTTGATCTGATAAGAGGGAAAAAAGCTGAAGATGCGGATACTATGCTTAGCTTTACACATAAAAAGGCCGCGGACATCGTCAGAAAGGTTTTGAAATCCGCGATGGCTAATGCGGTCCAGAATCCCAACATAGATGAAAATATACTTTATGTGGAAAAGATATTTGTAGATCAGGGCCCTTCGCTGAAGAGGTGGAGGGCAAGGGCACAGGGAAGAGCTGCTCCCATAAAGAAAAGAACAAGTCATATAACGGTCGTGCTTGGTGAACGGTAATCTGTAAGGAGGTGAAGGTTTGGGACAAAAGGTAAACCCAATTGGTTTCAGATTAGGTATTAATAAAACTTGGAGTTCAAAGTGGTTCGCGGAGCGAAACTACAGTAAGTTGCTTCATGAAGATTTGCGGGTCAGAAAGCATATAAAGAATAAATTCTTTCACGCAGGTATATCCAGAATAGAAATTGAAAGAGCTTCCGACAAGGCCAAGATTAATATATATACGGCGCGTCCCGGTATCATCATCGGCAGGAAAGGTACGGAAATAGAGAAGGTAAAGAAAGACATTGAAAAAATCATGACAGGGGATGTCATCGTAAATATACTGGAGGTACGCAAGCCGGAGACAGATGCCCAACTTGTAGCCGAGAATATCGCCTTACAGCTTGTGAGAAGAGTAAATTTCAGGCGGGCTATGAAAAGAAGCGTTACCACAGCCATGAGGTTTGGTGTCAAGGGTATCAGAGTGGCCTGCGCAGGGAGATTGGGTGGCGCGGAAATGGCCAGGAAAGAATGGTATAGAGAGGGCAGAGTTCCACTCCATACGTTAAGAGCGGATATTGATTATGGTTTTGCAGAGGCCCGGACGACCTATGGGATCATAGGAGTCAAGGTTTTGATATTTAATGGCGAGGTTTTGCCGGACAAGAAAAGCAGTCAGGAATAGGATCGTTATGTTAGCGCCGAAAAGAGTAAAATACAGAAAGTTGCAGAAGGGTCGCATAAAGGGCAGTGCCCATAGGGCAATCAAGGTAGACTTCGGTGAATATGGACTCCAGGCAATGGAAAGCGGTCGGGTTACAGCGCGGCAAATCGAAGCGGCCCGTATTGCTATAACCCGTCATGTGAAGCGTGGCGGCAAGATATGGATACGTATCTTTCCCCATAAATCGGTAACAAAGAAACCGGCAGAGACTCGTATGGGAAAAGGTAAGGGGGCTCCTGAAGAGTGGGTTGCCATAGTCAAAAAAGGCGCGGTCCTCTATGAAATGGAGGGAGTCTCGAAAGATGTTGCCCGCGAGGCATTGAGGTTGGCATCGCACAAACTTCCTGTAGCGACCAGATTTCTTTCCAGGGAGATATTTGATGAAAATTAAAGAAATCAGAGACCTTAGTGTGGATGAGTTAAAAGAAAAGGAAAAGAGTTTTCTTGAAGAGCTCTTCAAACTTCGCGTCAGGTTTGCAACAGGACAGCTGGAGTCTCCCTCTGTGATAAAGGGTGTGAAGAGGGATGTGGCCCGTGTAAAAACTGTTCTCAGGGAAAGAGGAGACCAGAGGTAATATGAATAGCAGGAGTAACAAGAGAAGTATACAAGGGATGGTGGTAAGCGACAAGATGGACAAGACGGTTGTTGTCTTGACGAAACGGCTGGTCAAACATCCCAAATTTTATAAATATATAAAGAGGCATGTAAAATACAAGGCCCATGACAGGGAAAACAAATGTGGGTTGGGGGATAAGGTATTGATTGTTGAATCACGCCCTTTCAGTAAAGAGAAGAGATGGAGGGTGTACGAGATATTGGAGAAGGCGAAATAACGGGAGTGTAGTGGTGGAGTTTTTGTTATGATACAGATGCAAACCTTTTTAAGAGTAGCGGATAACTCCGGAGCCAGGAAGGTCTGTTGTATAAAGGTTCTTGGTGGTTCGAAGAGGAGATATGCTCACGTGGGAGATGTTATTGTGGTTTCTGTCAAGGAGGCTATTCCCAACTCGAAGGTGAAGAAGGGAGATGTGCTGAAGGCCGTTGTCGTGAGAACGAAGAAGGAAATTGGCCGGAACGATGGGTCATATCTCAGGTTTGACGAGAATTCTGCTGTTCTGATAAATGATCAGCTTGAACCGCTTGGCACAAGGATATTCGGACCAGTAGCCAGGGAACTTAGGGCGAAAGAGTTTATGAAGATAGTTTCCCTTGCTCCGGAAGTAATATAAGAGAGTGAAAGTTTTAGAGTTTTGGAGATGCAGCGGATGCATATAAAGAAAAATGATATGGTAAAAGTAATAGCCGGTAGAGAGAAGGGAAAAACCGGTAAGGTGCTCAATGTTGTCAGAGAAAAAAATCGTGTTGTGATCGAAAAAACGAATCTGATAAAAAAACACCAGAAACCCGATGCGACCGGGAAGGGTGGAATAGTGGAAAAGGAAGCCCCCCTTCATGTATCCAATGTCATGCTTATATGTAGTAAATGTAATACCGGCGTAAGAATAGGGTACAAGGTGCTTGAAGATGGTAAAAAGGTGCGTATCTGTAAAAAATGCCAAGAGCTATTGGATGAATAAACCGGGAGAAAACAGATGGCAAGATTAAGAAAATATTACAAAGAAGAAGTGACTCCCGCGTTAATCAAGGAACTTGGATATAAGAACCCTATGCAGGTTCCCAGGCTTGAAAAAATCGTGGTTAATATGGGCCTGGGTGAGGCGATACAGAATATCAAGATACTAGATAATGCTGTTTCGGAACTTGCCATGATTGTGGGTCAGAGGCCTGTTGTTACCAAGGCGAGGAAATCGATTGCCACCTTTAAACTGCGTGAGGGAATGTCAATAGGGTGTATGGTAACCTTGCGGCAGGAAAAGATGTATGAATTTCTTGACAGGCTTGTCAATGTTGCCATTCCAAGGATCAGAGACTTCAGAGGTATTTCGCCGAAGTCATTTGATGGCAGGGGGAATTTTTCTATGGGAATTCATGAACATTACATTTTTACCGAGATTGACTATGATAAGATCGAAAAAGTCAAAGGGATGAATATAACTATTGTCACGACGGCTGAAACAGACGACGAGGCAAGGCAACTTTTAAAATTAATGGGTGTTCCATTTCGTAATTAGGGAGGAACGGGTGTGGCAAAGAAATCCTTGATAGCAAAAGCCAGGGCGAAGAAGAAATTCCCCGTCAGGGAGTATAATCGTTGTCCGTTGTGCGGAAGGCCTCGTGCTTATTACAGGAAATTTGATATGTGCAGGATATGTCTGAGAAAACGTTCCCTTAATGGAGAGCTTCCGGGCGTTGTAAAATCAAGCTGGTAAAGGAGAATCAAGATGGGAATGACCGATCCTGTTGCCGATATGTTGACAAGAATCAGAAACGCGAATCGCATGAAGTTCAAAAATGTGAACGTGTTGTTGTCGAGGATGAACTTAAACCTAGGGAAGGTGTTAAAAGACACGGGATATATAAACGGGTTCGATGTCAGAAAAGGCGACAAGAAGGCACATGGTATGTTGAGGATACATCTGAAATATTCAGGCGTAAAGGACTGTGTAATAACAGATATACAAAGGGTGAGCAAACCAGGCAGGAGAATATATTCAGGCAGTCAGGATATTCCCAGAGTTTTGAATGGATATGGGGTGGCTATTCTTTCGACTTCCAGGGGGATCATGTCTGATAAACAGGCGCGGAATTTGAATGTGGGTGGTGAAATTCTCTGCAATGTGTGGTGAAAAGCGCTGGCGGATAAGATAGGGCAGGAGATTTATTAATGTCGAGAATTGGCAAGAAACCGATAGAGGTTCCTGATGGTGTAAAGATCAGGCGGGATGATTCCATAATAATAGTAGAGGGTCCCATGGGAAGTCTTTCCGGGAAAATCCCGGAGGGAGTTGAAGCTGTTTTAGAGGGGAATGTGATCCTTGTAAATCCAAGGTCTGATGATAGAGTGGGAAGATCGCTGCATGGTCTTATAAGAACGCTTGTTGCCAACATGGTGACAGGTGTGAACAAAGGATTCGAAAAGTCTCTGGAGATAGTTGGAGTCGGATACCGTGGGCAGGTAGCGGGTGACATCCTCAAGCTGTCTATAGGATACTCTAATCTTGTGGAATATAAAATACCAGAGGGGATAACCATCAAGGTTGACAAGCAGGTAAATATGGTGGTTTCAGGTATAGATAAGGAACTTGTCGGCAGAACTGCATCAGAAATACGAAATTTGAAGAAACCCGAACCTTATAAGGGGAAGGGAATTAGATATGCGGGCGAATATGTGAGAAAGAAAGTAGGGAAGTCTGCAGGGGCATAAATCGGATCTTGAATTTTTGCGAAGTTGTCAAAATTATTGCAGGAGACTTGTTGTGGTATCGATAAAGAGATTGAAAAGGATCAGAGAAAGACGTGAGAAGAGAGTCAGGAGCAAGATCTTTGGCACAGAAGCGCGGCCGCGTCTCTCGGTCTTTCGCAGTTCCAGGTATATATATGTTCAGGCAATTGCCGACGATGTAGGAAAAACTCTGGCTCAGGCATCGACTCTGGATAAAGAGTTTAAGGGAAATTTGATTGGTCTTAAAAAGGTTGAAGCGGCCAGAGAGGTCGGGAAACTGATGGCAAAAAACTTGTTATCAAAAGGCATAAAAGAAGCCATTTTTGATAGAGGCAGATTTCTCTATCATGGAAGGGTGAAGTCTCTTGCCGAAGGTGTAAGGGAAACGGGCTTAAAACTATAAATTTTTGGATCTGGATAAGGGAGATATGGAAGAAAGCGAACTTCTTGATAAGGTGATAAAGATCAAACGAACTGCCAAAGTGGTAAAAGGTGGCAGGAGATTTAGATTCAGCGCCATAGTGGCAGTTGGTGATGGAGCCGGCTCTGTTGGTATAGGATTGGGGAAGGCTCACGAAGTTCCTGAAGCTATCAGAAAGGGTATGGAGATGGCAAAAGGGAACATCGTTAAAGTATCTATTGAGGATGGGACTATACCCCATAAGATTATAGGGCATTACGGAGCTGGCAGAGTTCTTTTAAAGCCCGCCTCTAAAGGTACGGGTCTTATAGCCGGAGGCGCTGTCAGGGCTATCCTGGAAGTAGCGGGAGTCCAGGACGTGTTGACTAAATGCTTAGGTTCGCACAATCCCCATAATCTTGTTAAGGCAACGATGGATGGGCTTAAAAGTTTGAGAAGTCCTGCACAGATAGCCGCGCTGCGGGGAAAAGATTTAACCGAACTCTAAAGATATACTATTGAGGAACTGGTCGTGAAACAACTTAAGATCAAACTTGTCAAAAGTTCCATAGGAAGACCTGAAAAACAGAGAAAAATACTCCGTGGAATGGGGCTTGGTAAGTTAAACAAAACAGTTTATTTGAAGAACAACCCGGAAATAAGAGGTATGGTCAGCAAGGTTTCGCACCTAGTTTCCGCGGAAGAATGTGAGATGGATGTATGAAGTTGAACGAATTAAGACCTGCAAATGGGTCTACTAAGACGAGAAAGAGAGTGGGACGTGGCGATGGTTCAGGCCACGGAGGAACATCCTGCAGGGGTTCGAAGGGTCAGAACGCCCGTTCGGGTGGAGGTGTCAGAATTGGATTCGAGGGTGGGCAGATGCCTCTTACGAGAAGGCTGCCGAAAAGGGGATTTTACAACAGGTTCCGGAAAGATATTGTTATTGTTAATATCGGCCAGTTGAACGCATTCCCGAAGGATTCGGTCGTTGATGCGGATGCCCTGGTAACGAAAGGCATTGTTAAAAGCAGTGGTGATGGAATAAAGGTGCTTGGCAATGGAAGTATAGACTATCCATTAACATTGAGAGTGAGTGGTATAAGCTGCGGCGCAAGGGAAAAGATAGAGGCTTCAGGCGGTATGATAGAGGTTGTTTAATGATAGGTGGCTTTAAGAACATAACAAAGATCCCGGAACTGCAGAAAAAGATACTGTTTACTTTCTTTCTCCTTGCCGTTTACAGAATAGGCGCGCATGTACCCACACCTGGTATAGACACACAGGCTCTTGCCGCATTTTTTGAACAGGCGAGGAACTCTCTTCTCGGACTCTTTGACATGTTTGCGGGGGGTGCTCTCAGCAGACTCTCTGTTTTTGCCCTGGGAATTATGCCCTATATCAGTGCATCCATTATCCTTCAGCTGCTGACGGTTGCCGTTCCTCACCTCGAAAAGTTGTCTAAAGAGGGGGACGCTGGCAGAAGAAAGATAACCCAGTATACGAGATATGGCACAGTTTTTCTGAGTATCATACAGGGGTTTGGAATAGCTGTAGGCTTAGAGAACATGGCAGGTCCTTCGGGTTTGTCGGTTGTTATAGAGCCTGGATGGGCTTTTCGCCTAATGACGGTTATTACACTGACGGCAGGCACGTCGTTTATCATGTGGCTGGGAGAGACAATTACGGAGAAGGGGATCGGGAACGGAATATCTCTGATTATTTTTGCGGGTATCGTATGCAGGGGGCCGGCCGCTGTGGTGAACACCTTCCGACTGTTGTCGACGGGTGAGATGGGGATATTCTTTGTCGTGCTTCTCCTCGTGATGATGATTGGTGTTGTGGGTGTGATCGTATTTGTCGAGAGCGCGCAGCGGAGGATCCCTGTACAGTACGCTAAAAGAGTTGTCGGAAGGAAAATGTATGGCGGTCAGACAACGCACCTGCCTCTGAAAGTTAATACTGCTGGTGTTATTCCCCCGATTTTTGCTTCATCCATCATCATGTTTCCCGCCACCATTGCCAATTTTATTCCGCATCCGTGGATGAAAATAGTGGCAGGGTTCCTGATGCCCGGCAGATTTGTTTATGAGTTGCTTTATGTCGTGCTTATAGTATTCTTCTGCTATTTTTATACGGCTGTTACATTCAACCCGGTGAATGTTGCCGACAATATGAAAAAGAATGGCGGTTACGTACCGGGCATACGACCTGGTAAGAAGACTGCTGAGTATATAGACAGTGTCCTGACGAGACTTACCTTCAGCGGAGCCATATATGTATCCGCTGTTTGCGTCCTGCCGAGTATCCTTATAAGTCGGTTTAATGTTCCTTTTTATTTCGGGGGTACAGCACTCCTTATTGTTGTCGGAGTTGCCCTTGACACTGCCGGCCAGATAGAAACCCACATGCTTACCAGGCAGTACGAGGGATTTATGAAAAAAGGCAGAATAAGCAGAAGGCGTTAAAGTCCCGACATGTCAGGATTGTGCCTGAGGGCACTTGCGGAGAAATGATCAGATGGCTAAAGAAGACGCTATAATTGTTGAAGGAACGGTGCTGGAACCATTGCCGAATGCAATGTTTCGTGTTGAGCTTGAAAATGGTCATCGTGTTCTGGCTCATATCTCAGGGAAGATGAGAATGCATTTTATCAAGATATTGCCGGGAGACAGGGTAACAATAGAATTATCGCCTTATGACCTGACCCGGGGCAGGATTACATATCGGTCGAAATAAGACGGAAATGGAGTGTGAGGACAGTGAAAGTAAGAGCATCTGTTAAAAAGATATGTGTTAAGTGTAAGATTATAAAGAGACGTGGTGTTGTAAGGGTCATATGCGAAAACCCTAAGCATAAACAGCGCCAGGGATAAACAGCGGGAGGTTTCAAGGTGGCAAGAATCGCAGGAGTTGATTTACCCAAGAACAAAAGAATGGAAATAGCTCTGACCTACATATATGGCATAGGGAGGTCCAAGTCTAAGGAGATTCTTGAAAAGGCCGGGATCGATCTTGATACAAGGACAGACAATCTTCTTGATGAGCAGATGACTGCCATAAGGGACATTATAGATAAGGATTGCAAGGTTGAAGGCGATCTCAAGAGAGATATTACCATGTCTATAAAACGTCTCATGGATATAGGGACTTACAGGGGTTTGAGGCATAGAAAAGGCCTTCCTGTGAGGGGTCAGAGGACATCTACCAATGCGAGAACGAGAAAAGGTCCGAGAAGAGCTGTTGGGGGAAAGAGAAGGTAATAATATCAGAGTCTGCTATTAAGCGTGCTCTGTGCTTGGAGGAGAAATGGCTCGACCAAAAAAGAGAAATGTAAAGAAAAAGGAAAAAAAGAATATTTCTGACGGGATTGCCCATATTCAATCAACTTTTAATAATACCATAGTCACCATTACGGATTTGAGCGGCAATGTGATCGCTTGGTCTTCGGGTGGTGGACAGGGATTTAAAGGTTCAAGAAAGAGCACTCCCTTCGCCGCGCAGTTAACCGCCACGGATGCTGTCAAGAAGGCGCAGGTGCATGGACTGAGAAACGTGCAGGTATTTATAAAAGGGCCTGGTTCGGGGAGAGAATCGGCGCTCAGGGCGTTGCAGGCGGCTGGTTTGAACATAAGTCTTATCAGGGATGTGACGCCGATTCCCCACAACGGTTGTCGTCCGCCGAAAAGAAGGAGAGTTTAGATTACCAGTCCTGACTGAATTATATATTAGGGGAGGAGTATTTTGGCAAGATATAGAGGATCTTTATGCAGGTTATGCCGGGCTGAGGGCGTGAAGCTGTTTCTGAAGGGAGACAGGTGTTATAGCGACAAATGTTCCTTTGAACGGAGGAGTTATATACCGGGAGAACATGGACAGATTAAATTCAGGCGAAAGGCATCCGATTACGGCATCCAGTTAAGGGAAAAGCAAAAGCTCAAGAGAACATTCGGGCTTCTTGAGAAATCATTTAAAGGCTGTTTCGAAAAAGCTGAGAGACAGAAGGGTGTGACGGGTGCGAATCTGTTGCTTCTGCTGGAGAGAAGGCTGGACAATATGGTGTACAGGCTGGGTTTCGCTAGCTCCAGGGGTGAGGCCAGACAGCTTGTAAGACACAATCATTTTCTGGTGAATGATAAAAAGGTAAATATACCTTCGTGTCTGATCAAGATCGGTGACAAGATACAGGTTAAGGAAAAAAGCAGAAAGGTTGCCACTATAGTCGATGCTGTAGGGACCGTTGCCAGGCGTGGTGTACCCGAATGGCTGGATCTGGATAAAGATAACTTTGCCGGTGTTGTAAAAGCGCTGCCTACTCGGGAAGAGCTGACTATGCCTGTCCAGGAGCAGTTAGTAGTCGAGTTTTACTCTAAGTAAAAAGTTTTATATGAGGAACTAACAATATGGAAAGAAACTGGCGCAACCTTATAAAATCAAAACGAATAGAGATTGACGAAAAGACCCATACATCGTTTTATGGTGAATTTACATGCGAGCCCTTGGAAAAGGGATTTGGTATTACGCTGGGGAACGCTCTTAGGAGAGTGATTCTTTCTTCCATTTACGGTGCAGCAATTACATCTGTAAAATTTGATGGAGTGCTTCATGAATTTTCAGCTATCTCCGGCGTTAAAGAGGATGTCTCTGATATTATCTTGAACCTGAAAGGGGTCCGGCTGAAGCTACACGAAGATGGGCCCAGAACTCTTCATATTGACGCTTCTGGAGGGGATGTTAAAGCGGGAGATATTGTCACAGATGAAACGGTTGATGTCCTCAACCCCGATCACCACTTGGCGACTCTTTCGGATGGGGCGGTGTTCAAGGCCGAGTTAGTGGCTGATATGGGGAAAGGGTATGCCCCCGCCAGTAAAGAGACAGACATAGAACAGCCTGCGGGAACAATCAATATTGATGCCATGTTCTCCCCCATCAAGAAGGTCGCGTATACGGTTTCCAACGCCCGTGTTGGTCATATAACAGATTATGATAAGCTGATACTTGAAACCTGGACAGACGGCAGTATCCTGCCCGAGGATGCTATTGCCTATGCGGCCAAGAGCTTAAAAGAACAGCTGAATGTGTTTATCAACTTTGATGAACAGGAGGAAGTAGAGGAACCGGAAGAGCCCTTAGAAACAGCAGAAGATGATATTAGTGAGAACCTGCTTAAGGGGGTTGATGACCTGGAGCTCTCTGTAAGGTCGGCCAATTGTCTGAAAAATGCCGGCATTCAATACATAGGAGAACTTGTCCAGAAGACAGAAGCAGAAATGCTCAAGACACAGAACTTCGGAAGAAAATCTTTGAATGAAATAAAAGATATACTTGCCGAAATGGGACTCAGCCTTGGTAGCAAGGTGGATTTTCACCCTCCCGGCATGGATGATGAGGGTGCGAAAGAATAATATTTAAAGGGGTAATGCTCAATGCGTCACAGGAAAGCCGGAAGGAAACTTGGCAGAACATCGAGTCACAGGAGGGCCATGATGAGGAATCTCGTGACCTCTCTTCTGGAGCATGAGAAGATCATCACAACCGATGCGAAGGCCAAGGAATTGAGAGGCGTTGCCGATAAGATGATAACTCTGGGCAAGAGGGGAACTCTTCATGCGAGGAGACAGGCACTGTCTTTTATAAGAAGCAGCCAGGTTACAAAAAAAGTATTTGAGGAGTTATCATCCCGGTACGTTGAAAGGGCTGGTGGATATACAAGGATAGTCAAAATAGGTAACAGAGAAGGTGATGATGCCCTTCTCTCCATGATAGAATTAATGCCGGCGGAAGAGAAGAAGAAAAGTACAAAAAAGAGAAAAGCCGCTAAATAGCAATAACATAAGTTGGTTTTGCTGGTTTTAAAGGGCAGGGGATCCTGCCCTTTTTTTATTTCTTGATTTTTCCACGAGAGTAGCTATAATCAATCTCACTATTTCTGATAGAGGTCTTTTCATACGGATTTTAACGATGACAGGGAGGCTATGAGTCATGGGAGAAGAGAAAATTGGCGAGGTAATGAAGTTTTTTGCGAAGCCCAGCGTCGCAGCGGTCAAGATTACATCGGGAGAATTGCTGATAGGTGATACGGTTAAATTTACCGGGCATACCACGGATTTTGAAGACAGAATTGGCTCAATGGAAATTGATAACAAACAGATAGAAAAGGCGACAGTGGGTGATTATATAGGTATCAAGATTTCTGACCGTGTTCGCCCTGGGGATGAGATGTTCAAGATTATTCCGGAGTAATTCTAATCCTGTTAAGAGGAACGTTTTTCGATCAGACATGGATTGAATCCCCGGTGATTGATCTATGCGATAGGAAGTTTTGAGGGCCATGGGTTATAGTATAAATCCCATGGCCTTTTTGTTTGGAGCGTGTGCATGCAGAACCCTCTCTCGTATCTGGAAGGATTGAAACAAAAGGGGATCAATTTAGGTCTTGGACCCATATCCAGGCTTCTCAAGAGTCTTGGAAATCCCCAGAATGAATATAAGGCGATCCTGATAGGGGGGACCAATGGCAAGGGGTCTACCGCGGCGATGCTCTCTTCCATATTAGCCCAGGAAGGCATGAATGTTGGGCTCTACACTTCCCCGCACCTGTGCGATTTCAGGGAACGGATAAGGGTCAATAACGAAATGATCCCGGAGGATACGCTTTATACACTCATAGATAAAGTGCGGGAGGAGATCAGGGAGAACATTACCTATTTCGAATTTGCCACTGCCCTGGCATTGCTGTACTTTTCTCTGTGTAAGGTGGATATCGCGGTTGTTGAAGTGGGTATGGGGGGGAGACTCGATGCTACAAACCTTGTTTCTCCCATGGTCTCCATAATAACCAATATTTCCATGGAACATCAGAAATATCTGGGCAATGACCTGGAATCGATTGCCGGCGAAAAAGGAGGAATCATAAAGAAAGGAGGGGTATGTGTAACTGCTGTCAGCAGACGAAAAGCCATCGATACCCTTGAAAAAATTTGTCGTCAGAGGGAGGCTGTGCTCTATAGAATCGGCAGGGATATAAGAGTCAGGAGCTCTGGGCGGGCAAGTTTTTCCTACTATGGAATTAATAAGCGCTACAGTGGCCTCAATATTTCTCTTTCCGGCAAACACCAGATTAAAAACGCTGCCCTGGCCCTTGCGGCCATTGAAATCCTGACGGCAAAAGGTGTAGGAATCAACGATACATCCGTGGTAGAGGGATTAAGAGATGCCCGGTGGGAGGGGCGTCTGGAACTTATCTCGCGTGATCCCCGAATTGTCTTAGATGGCGCACATAATCCCGCAGGTATTTCGTCTTTGTGCAACGCCCTGGTGACAGACTTTTCTTACCGAAGATTGATAGTCGTATTCGGTGTACTTCGTGATAAGGACTACTCCCGGATGTTGAAGCGATTACTTCCCCTGGCGGATAAAATTGTACTTACGAGACCGAAAGAAGAACGAGCCGCGCGTACAGAGGATTTATTGCCGGTCGCTTCACTGTATCATGGTCATATTGAGGTCGTAGACGATTCGGCAGAGGCCCTTGCCAGGGCCCGTTCTCTTGCCGGTGCGGACGATCTTGTGTGCGTCACCGGTTCACTCTATCTTGTAGGGGAAATAAAAAAACACCTGTGTTTTGGCCTTCCGAAAAACAGGTTTGTGTGATAGTAAATCAGCTTTCTGTATATCTTGTCTGAGGGGATGCCTTGTGAAAAAAGGATGTATACTGATTTTCACGTTAATGTTTTTGTTTTTGTGTGGGAAGGCTTCCCTCGCTTCTGTACCGGATATGCCGAAACGGGTGGATATAGAAGCGGATAGCCTGGCATATGATAAAGATACCGAAACATATCGGGCCCGTGGCAATGTTATTATTTCTTTTGAGGGTGGTTTTATTAAGGCCGATGATGTCAAATTGGGCAGGTTGAAGAATGAAGCGACGGCCGAGGGACATGTATTCATAAAGAGTGGCAAGGATATCCTTGAAGGAGAAAAAGCCCAGTTTAATATTGCCGACGAGACCGGAATCATATCCGACGGAAAGGTGTTTTTTGACAAGAATCACCTTTACCTGAGAGGAGAAACAATTGAGAAGACGGGCGACGCGTCCTATTTCCTGAAGGAGGGCCAGGCAACAACCTGTGACGGTGAGGACCCCGACTGGATGTTTACCGGCAGAGAGGTGGAAGTTACCGTTGATGGATATGGAACTATTAAACATGGTACCTTCCAGGTAAAAGGTATCCCCATTTTTTATCTCCCCTACATGATATTTCCTGCCAAGACCACCCGGCAGACGGGCCTGCTGTTTCCCCGTATCGCCTATTCGCGTGACAAACTAGGCTGGGATGTTGGAATTCCCTTTTACTGGGCGATTTCAGAGAATGCCGACGCGACCTTTTATCAGCGCTATATGGACAAGAGGGGCTTCCAGGAGGGAGCGGAACTGCGATATATTATTGGTGAAGATTCGCATGGCACACTGTATGGCGATTATCTCAATGATACCATGGATGTATCGGAGACCGAAGGGGTTGCCACTCTGCACAGGGACTGGAAAGAAAGCAATAAACGGTGGTCGTATTATCTGGATCATGAAACAATATTCAGTCCGGGCTTTTACCTGAAGACAGACATAAAGAGGGTGTCGGACCGGTGGTACTTCAGGGACTTCGATTCATATAACTACTATATATCGCATTACAGGGAGAATGACACCCGCCTGTTTAACGGAGTTTCGTTCGATGGCGACAAGTCCCTGACTGCGCTGCCCTCAACAGTCCGTCTCGTAAAGGACTGGAGCCTGTTTAACGCGACCGCCCTTGTCGAATATACGGATAATTTTCAGAGCTGGTCTAACGACGAGACACTGCAAAAATATCCGGAGGTTACATTTACCGGAATAAAGCAGCCCATTTATAATTCCCCCATCGATTTTGAGCTGGCATCGTCGTATGGTCATTATTACCGGACCACAGGATACCGGGGGGATGTCTTCGATGCATATCCGGTCTTTTCATGGCCCCTGAGTTTTGGTGATTATCTGGAATGTACTCCATCCCTGGGGTTGAGGGAGACAACGTGGGAGAGTTCGTACAGCGGTCTTGCCGCTGCGGGGAAGTTGGACAGGGATGGCAGCCGCGAACTGTACACCGCGGGAGCGACCCTTTCCAGTGAGGTACACAGGATCTTTAACGTAGGAGGAAAGGTTGTAGACAAGATACAGCACGGTATCAGACCGGAGGTGGAGTACTCATATATCCCATATGTGTATCAGGATGACAAGCCTGATTTTCTCAGTGAGATAGCGGAGACAAATACGATTACTTACTCCCTCATCAACACACTGATTGCCCGGTTGAAAGATGAGAGTGGGGGGGTTGCCTACAGGGAATTCCTCAAATTCAAGCTGAGCCAAGCTTACGATATCAGGGAAGCAAGAAGAGATACCAGCGGATCTTTGCAACCCAGGAGACCGTTCGGCAATGTAAGCGCGGAGCTTGATTTTGATCCCTTTCAGTATTTTTCGCTTGATGCCGACGCGCAGTTCGACGTCAATTCGGGTGAATGGAAAGAAATAAATTCTACCTTCGATATCAGTGACCCTCGTGGTGATTCTCTGACCACCGAATACCGGTATACGCAAAATTCAGTGGAGGAGATCAATCTCTCTTTCAAGGGAAAGGTAACCCGGTCCCTTGATCTGATGTATATTCTGAGGAAAGACGAACTCGGCAGCAAAACCCTTGAAGCTACTTATGCTATAAATTATCACAGACAGTGCTGGAGCACAGAGTTCAGGTATTCCGATTCACCTGACGACAGGAGCTTTATGGTGGTCTTTTCCCTCTATGGTCTTGGTAAAATCGGCAAATTGACAGGTGGGTTGCCGGAGTGGTAATAATTTTTTAGATTTTTCCTTGACAAATACGTCGTAATTACATATTCTCCGCCTCTTTGAGTTTAAGATATAGGTGAATTTATGAAGACATACAGTGCCAGGAAGGAAAGCGTTGAAAGAGGTTGGTATCTTGTTGACGCTGACGGCAAAGTAATGGGCAGGCTCGCTGCCGAGATTGCAAGACGTCTGCGAGGAAAGCACAAACCCGTCTATACCCCGCATATTGACACCGGGGATTTTATAGTTGTGGTAAACGCGGAAAAGATTGTCTTTACCGGCAAAAAGCTTACCGATAAGATCTACTATCATCACACCGGTTATCCGGGAGGGTTGAAATCGACAACAGCCGACAAGATGCTGGCGGGGAAGCCGGAAGAACTTTTGCTCAACACCGTCAGGGGGATGCTCCCGAAAAACAGTCTGGGGAGACAGATGCTGAAAAAGCTTAAAGTATACAAGGGTGATAAACACCCGCATAAGGCCCAGATGGTCAAACTGCTGGAAGTATAGATCAGGAGATAAGGAATGTCAGTGAAAAGTTATTATGCTACAGGTAAGAGAAAATCCTCGATAGCAAGGGTATGGATGAAAGAGGGAAATGGCACCTTCGTAGTCAATAGAAGGAATTTCGATGATTACTTTACCCGTGATATATTAAAAATATTGATTTTGCAGCCTCTCGATATAACCGATAAATCAGGCAAGTTTGATTTCTATGTCAATGTAAACGGAGGAGGGGACAGCGGCCAGGCGGGTGCTATCAGACATGGTATATCCAAGGCCCTCTTGGCGTATGATGAAGAATTAAAACCCGTTCTCAAGAAGGCTGGTTTTCTTACAAGAGATGCCCGGGTAAAGGAAAGGAAGAAATACGGCCAACCCGGTGCGAGAAAGAGATTTCAATATTCCAAGAGATAAAATCAGCAATACACAGAGGGGGCTATGGCCCCCTTTTTTATTTGGAGGCAGTTTTCGTGTTAAAAGTGGGTATATACGGAGCAAGCGGCTATACCGGTCAGGAGCTTTTAAGGCTTTTAATCGGTCATCCCGATACGGATGTTGTTACCATCACTTCGAGGAAATTCAAGGGGATTGCAGTTTCTGAAGTATATCCGGCATTTGCCGGCATTACAGATCTGAAATTTGCTGATTCGTCTCCGGAAAATCTTATATCCTCCTGTGAGGTTGTATTCCTCGCTCTTCCACACGGCAAGGCCATGAAAGTGGCGCCGGAATTTGTCGCGGCCGGCATGAAAGTTATAGACCTCAGTGCTGATTTCCGTTTGAGAGATGTGTCGATATATGAAGAATGGTACACAAGGCACACCTCTCCCGATCTGGTGCGAAAGGCCGTCTATGGACTCCCCGAGTTGTACAGAAATGAGCTGAAAGGGGCATGTTTTGTCGCCAACCCCGGTTGTTATCCTACCGGGATTATCCTGGGGGTTGCACCCCTGCTGAAAGATGGGTGCATCGATATCTTGTCGATTATAGCGGATTCAAAATCAGGTGCAAGCGGTATGGGGCGTGAGCCGGAACTTGGATCGCTTTTCTGTGAGGTGAACGAGGGCTTCAGGGCATATAAAATAGGGTCACACCGTCACACACCGGAGATAGAGCAGGAGCTTGGACGCATTGCGAATAAGGCCATAAAGATTTCCTTTACCCCCCATCTTGTACCGGCAAACAGAGGGATCCTCAATACAATATATGCCGATCTTCACAGTAATATATCCGAGTCTGAACTATTTGGTATCTATCAGGAATTTTACGGTGATGAGAAGTTTGTAAGAATATGCAAACCGGGCAGCCTGCCGAATATTTCTTCGGTCAGGGGTTCCAACAACTGTGATATAGGAATCGTTGCTGACGGACGCACAGGAAGGGTGGTCATAGTGTCAGCCATAGACAACCTGGTAAAAGGTGCTGCCGGCCAGGCGGTGCAGAACATGAATCTTATGTGTGGATTTTCGGAGGACGCAGGCCTGAATCATATATCCCTGTTTCCTTAAGGAACCTGTGACAGTTGTCGTAGAGTTGACTACCTGTCACTGATTGGAAGATTATACCATGAGCTTGAAACTGTATAATACCCTTACAAAGAAAAAAGAAGAATTCGTTCCCATCGAAGAGGGGAAAATAGGTATCTATGTCTGTGGAATCACCGCATACGACGTGTGCCATATCGGACATGCCAGGTCGGCGGTGGTTTTCGATGTTATTTACAGATATCTGAGATATAGAGACTACGAAGTAACCTATGTAAAGAATTTTACCGATGTTGATGACAAGATTATCGGGAAAGCAAATGCGGAAGGGACTGATATATATAGTATATCGGAAAGATATATAAAGGAACATAACGAAGATATGGATCGTCTTGGAGTGGTCAGGCCCACGGTAGCGCCCAAGGCGACTGAGAATATAAATGGGATGATCCGGCTTATAGGCACTCTTATGGAAAAGGGGCTTGCCTATGTTGTCGATGGCGATGTGTATTATTCGGTTGAAAAATTTGAAGGATACGGGAAGCTGTCAGGCAGGAATCTGGATGATATGCTGGCCGGCGCCAGAATCGATGTAGATGAAAAGAAAAAGAATCCCTTCGATTTTGTGCTATGGAAGTCCAGCAAAGAGGGAGAGCCCTGGTGGGACAGTCCCTGGGGAAGAGGCAGACCGGGATGGCATATAGAATGTTCTGTGATGAGCCAGAGATTCCTTGGAGACACCTTTGATATCCATGGTGGTGGTGAGGACCTGATATTTCCACACCACGAAAACGAGATAGCCCAGTCCGAGGGCGCCACGGGGAAACCCTTTGCAACTTACTGGATACACAATGGTTTTATAAAAATAAAAAGTGAAAAAATGTCAAAATCTCTCGGGAACACCCTTACCATAAAAGAGATATTGGCCGCCTACCACCCGGAAGTGCTAAGATTCTTTATTCTTCAGAGTCACTATAAAAGCTATATAGATTTTTCAGATGCATCCATCGCCGAAGCAAGAGTGAGCATGGGGAGATTTTATACCACGCTGAAGAACATAAAGGATGCCCTTAATGAAGAAGTGGACCTCTCTAACACTTCCGAAAAAGATCTTTCCGGAGAGGATGAAAAGGTGTTCAAAAAAGCGAGCACGCTTCCCGATAGATTCAAAGAGGCCATGGATGATGATTTTAACACAGCCATGGCAATGGGTTACATATTTGACACTATCCGAATTATAAATAGATACATCTCAAAAAATTCCGCGTCCACCAGAGAATCCCTTTTTGTCCTGAACGAGGCGAGGGAAAATATCAGAGAGGTGGGCAAGGTGATGGGGCTGTTCCTGGAAGATCCTGATGAATACTTCGAAAAAGACAAAGCGAGGGAAGCCAGAAAATCGGGTCTGGATGTAGAAGAGGTGAAACGGCTGATTGATGAGAGAAAAAGAGCAAGAGAATCCAAAGACTGGGACCGCGCCGATGAATTGAGAGACCTGCTGGCCGCCAGGGGAATCGTCCTCAAGGACACACCAACTTCCACCACATGGAAAGTGGAATAAGTAAACAGAGCCTTATTCTATGACTATATCCACGATCTCAAATTTTCTGAGACCCCCCGGAGCATTAACCTGAACTTCATCCCCTACTTCTTTTCTAAGAAGAGCCTTGCCTATGGGAGAAGTGACTGATATCTGATTCCGGCTCATATCGGATTCGAATGGGCCTACAAGCTGATAACGTGTTACTTCCCCTGTGCTGATCTCCTCTATTGTCACAGTTGTTCCGAAAACAACCCTGTCGTCTGTCAGCTCCTTCAGATCGATAACAGTTGACGTGGCAAGATTGTTCTCTATCTCCTGAAGCTTCCCCTGGATAAATGACTGTTTTTCCTTTGCCGCCGCATATTCGGCGTTTTCCGAGATATCGCCATGTTCCCTGGCCTCCTCGATATCCTTTACATTTGCCGGCACTTCGACCTTTCTCAGGCGGGCCAGCTCTTTTTTTAATTTTTCAAATCCAGGCTTTGTGATAGGAAACTTGTTCATAGCAATTTCTCCAAGTTACGGCCGTTTTAACCGGCCGCCATAAAAATAGTAATGCACAGAGCCAGCATCATACTGGCTCCGTGCATTAACTTCACCCATACACTATCTTTTATGCTTTTTCAACCTGTTATGTAAAAATTCTACAGGAATCCAACATGCTGCTATATTTATATATTTTGCGATTGATATTTTAGCATACTCATATTAGACTGATATGAAATCGATTGCGAAGCGGTAAAATGAACCACGGTCGTTCGATACTATGAAAGAAGACAACAAAGTCCAGTACCCTATTCCCATCCGTGAGTGGTCGGAAGACGATCGACCCCGGGAGAAACTGCTCAAATATGGGGAACATGCCCTCAGCAATGCAGAACTTCTGGCCATCCTGATCAGGACAGGAACGCCTGGCAGGAGCGCTGTTGATATTGGAAGAGAACTGCTGCACAGATTCAAAACACTCCGCGCAATGAGCAGCGTCGATATTTCCGAATTCAGAAAGATCAACGGCCTCAAGAACGCGAAAATCGCGCAGATCAAAGCGGCCATCGAGCTGGGCAGGCGCATGCAGAGCGAGAAGAAGACACTCGCGGATCCCGTCAAACATTCCTCCGATGTGGCGAACCTGCTGATGCCGCTGATGAGAGATCTCAAGAAAGAACGATTTGTCCTGCTGCTGCTCGACGGAAGAAACGCCGTATCAGATACGATAGATATTGATTACGGCACAGTCGACAGGGCAAACCCCTATATCCGTGATATCATTCAAACGGCTATCCGGCACAACGCGCCATCGATCATCGTCGCCCATAACCACCCCTCCGGCGCGACAGCCCCGAGTGAAAATGACAAGGCATTCACGAGAAGCCTGATGATGGCCGCTAAGGCAACGGGAATCAACTTCTTCGACCATATCATCATCGGGAACGACGACTATTTCAGCTTCGCGGACAAGGGATTCATCGGAGAGTACGAAACGAAGGCGATCAGAGAGCTGTAACCATTTCGCAAAAAGTAGAGTGCTGAGAATCGCATTGAAAGTATTAAACCCTTGAACTGCGAACCATTTATTTTAATTTTAATAATCAATTGAATCAGTTCATTTAATGATCCCTCTTTCATCTATTTATCAACGCTCTTGGCTCTACCGAGAGATCACCCATTATTTATTGAAGTCAATAAGTTGAGCATTCTACTTTATGTAGCATCTTCCAGCCAGTATTGTACAAGACCAATTAATGCTAAAACAAAAGGGGCTGATAATTGAAGTTTACTATTTTCTCCTGTCAAAAAAATGGAAATCATCACACGGCATTAACTCTATGCGTGTATCTATCCGAGCGAAATAATCTTGCTAACGGACCAATAAACCCTTAGCACTATGTTTTTTTCAGGATACGCATTTCTTTTGTCTTTTCGATTCAAACATGCCGATGTAAAATTAATTCCCAGCGGGGAATCCCCGTCTGTAAGGGCGGGGAGATTCATTCGGGATTGACCAACATCACGACAAGGTTTTCCCCAAGATCACGTCTTAGTTTATTTCCGTCAAACAGGTCCAGAAATACCATGCAACAGTTATGATCAAAAGATGACTGAAGCGCTTTGCCATGGGAAAACCTCCCTCGAACGTCAGCCTTGGTACCGACTCTTGGATAGAGGAGAAAACTTCGTCGAGCCCCGAACTGGATATTGTATGTGTGCATCTGCTGCAAATCAGCGTCGCCTGGTTTACCATCACTTGGAATTTTCCATTTGGTGTCCATGACGACCAACTCATAATCGGGGCCAGTGCCGATCTGTGCAATGATATCGGGACGGATGGACTTTTGTGTACCGTCGGCAGACCAAAAGGGGCGGGACACTTGGGCCTTGAACGAGATCTGACGTAATGCCTGTTTAGCTGCTGCCCTCTTAAGCTGAACGTAGACAAAACGTTCAAACAAGTAATTCATGTCGAACAAAATCGCCAGGACATCCTCCCTACCACCACGAACGTCCGGATTGTAGTTCAGTATAATCAAGCGGGCAAGTTGCAACACTTTGCGGTAGCATTCTGTGTTCCGGGTGTAGAGGAGATGGCTAAACGTCCGTTCCGTAACTTCAATAACATTCACATCCTCGAATAGAATGGTAAGGTTGCGTGCGAAAGCGACCAAATGCGGATTTGGCGAAACGCGAACAAGCACATCCAGAGCGACACGCAATTTCGCCCGAGGAGATGAAATCTTTTTTTCTTAGCTGGGTATAGGCGAGAAGCTGCATTTCAAATTTGCCCAGTTTAGTTTTTTCCTGTTTCACTGTATTGTTCGTTCCTTCCTTGACAGAGGAGTTACGCCGAAAATAGTAAAACGAAAAGCTTTTGTCAATGGATAATTTGATAGAATTGTAAAATTAGGCCATATCACTGAAAAGGCAAGAAATAAAGTTTTCTTCCGAGAGGTGAAAATGTCAATTTATTCAGGTTATAAAAAGAATATGGTCCAGTGCTTTTCCACCCACCTCACGGCCGGGTTTTGAGCCTGTGAACGGTATCCACCTTATTTATCAGGAAAAGCAGACATAATGCCGAGAAATGCACCACTGTTAATCGTTCCATAGGGGCCTATTGCGGTAGCTGCCCATGTACTGTTATACCAGAACCGTTTTCCAATCCCATAATGGAACATAGATTTTCCGGTATCCCAGTCCAGGGCCTCAAATGTCCATGTACCGTTCCGCTGCCCGACATCATATATGAGATTGGTAGCTGCACTCATGCATGGAATTCCATTAGGGAAACTTATTTCTTTATTGCTCCATACAGATTTCAACTCTCTTTTTGCCGGATTCCAGACAAATTTTTCAGCCCCATAGGGGGCAACATCAGGATCCCCTGACCTGATTATTGCCCATACCCTCTTATCTGTATCGATGTTAAGTTCATTGTTGACAACCAGTGCACCGTATCCCCTGATACATACTGATTGTTCGGAACTGGATTTCTTTGCTTCTCTATTTCCAAAGGTAATCGAAGTTTGTGCCGCAATGCGCCTGTCCTTGGTTCCGGAAATCTGTTTCCAGTCCGCAGGGATTTTCTCCCTCCAGAAAAGTACAATGTTCATGAGTCTCTGTCCGTCTGTTATGACAACAAATTTATCCTGCTGCCCGGTTCCCATAAGGGTTGGGGTTGATCCCGAGCCAACGCCGAGTCTGACACCTGCTATATCGCTACCGACTTCATAATCGGCAGACCAGCCCCCCGCTCTTTCATTAATGGTAAGCTTTTCCCCTGTCCATTGGACTCGGTACATTTTTTTGCTGGTTACAACATAAATGCCGTTATCCTCATCGATTGCTATTGAATTTGATATTTCCTCGTCCTTGCCAAATCTGAAGTAATGGACTTCATCAAAGGTCCTGGATACAACACAAACAAGGCCTTTATTGGTAACAAGAGCAATCATTCCATCATAGGTAAGGTTAATCCCGATAATTATCTCTTCTTCATCAATGAGTTCGTCCTTTGGAATCTCAAAAGAACCTTTTAATCGGATGCTGGAGTCAGGATCACCCTGAACATCATCCCCGTAAGCATAAAGTTTATTGAACCGTGGAACAAAAAATGTGTTGTCTTTATCCAGGATAACGTAAGCGCCTGAAATCCCAACATCCGGGTTTATGATATCAACCCAGCTAAACCCTTCCTTTTTTATCTTGGCAACATCTACAAGTCTTTTATCTTCAAAACGGGCCTTAAATACAACGCGCTGATTGCTGCACCATATTGCTCTACTGCCATCGGGGTATTTTCCGCTGAAAGCTATGGTTATGACGCCGGGCAGCCCTTTAAGGAATGTAAAATGGTCTTGAGACATAGTCTTGTATGGGCCGGGATAGGGAGATGATGCCTGTTGATAAGGATTCCTGTGGCTCATGGGCCACAAAGAATCAGCCAGGAAAAGATTTTTGGGAGGTTCATGGCCGTCATTGATCATGGCACAGGCAGCTTCATTTAAAATAAGCCCCGACCTTTGATTATCAGCTTCGCTTACTTCGGTCAACAAGTTGAAGCTTAAGCCCAGTATCAAACCAAACAGGATCAAGCGATACATTATAAAATTCCTTTTCTCAGTCATAGCAAGCCTCCTTACTTGAGCTTCAGGGAATTCATGTATTGTTTGTATTTATCGCCCATGCTCTTTTTATCAATTATGCCGGCGGCGATAATTGTGTCGCCTTTTTTCGCGAGTATCTTACAAATATACAATTTCGGGTATCATGGGATCGTCCCAGACTATCTGAATCTCAAATGCCCGAGTTCCGTCTGCCGCGCGGTTCCATCGGGTTTGAACGCATTGAGAGCGCGATGCGGTTTCGTTTCATATCAACATCCGTCACCGTCACCTCGACCCTCTGATTTACCTTTATGACATCATGGGGATTGCGGACAAACTTGTCGGCCAGCGCGCTGATATGCACGAGCCCGTCCTGGTGAACCCCGATATCCACGAAGGCGCCGAACGCGGCCACATTCGTTACAATACCGGGCAGTTTCATTCCCACCTCCAGATCCGCCATCTTGCTGACACCCTCGGTGAAGGTAAAAAGTTCAAACTGTTCACGCGGGTCACGGCCGGGTTTCGCGAGTTCATTC
>Ga0222680_1000064_pt1 | contig 47107 bp, 26 predicted proteins | sample AntAcemetage1004_FD_181146 | JGI IMG/M metagenome (GOLD analysis project Ga0222680, IMG submission 181146) | Saline water microbial communities from Ace Lake, Antarctica - #1004 | ecosystem: Environmental > Aquatic > Non-marine Saline and Alkaline > Saline | place: Antarctica: Ace Lake... | reverse complement strand
TCATCAGCCTCGCGCTCTATAATAGTTAGAGCACCCTGGGGGCACTCACCTAAACAGGCCCCGAGACCATCGCAATAGCGATCGGCAATCACGCGGGCCTTCCCGTCAATAATTTCAATAGCCGCTTCCGCGCAGGCGATCACACACTGGCCGCAACCATCACACAGGTTTTCATCTATCTGGATTATTTTTCGTGTAATCGTCATAGATATATCTCCTTGTGCTATTCTGAAACATTCTGCTCAGCATGGGTTACGTTGTCCTGTTCATGTTCCTTGCTCGGCTTGAGCGTTTCAGCTGAAATCCCTGCCAGGCATTGATCGGCATATGCACACGATTCGGCACAGCCAAAATCAAGCTTGGGGTTGGGGACTTTCGCGCCGCAGCCTTTACATCTGCGCGAGGCATCATCCTTAAAAAATTCAATGCTGCATCCACACTTCGGACACAATGCTTCAAAAATATCTCCGGGTTGCCAATATTGTGTATCCTGTCCAGGACATTGCATGAGTGCACCTGCAGCTGTCAACGATCAGGAGCCGGAACAATGCCGACGCCTGATCGCACAGCACTGTTGTGTTATCCCAAAATCGCCTTCAAATCTTCATCCGGCGTGCTAATCGGCTTAATATCAAATGTCTTGACCAGTACATCAAGAATGTTAGGCGTAATAAATGCCGGCAGCGACGGTCCCAAGCGTATGTCCTTGATGCCCAGATGCAACAGGGTCAACAGGATGGCCACAGCTTTCTGTTCATACCATGACAGAATCATCGACAGAGGCAAATCATTAACCCCGCACTCGAATGCACCGGCCAGCGCTAGCGCAATCTGCACGGCAGAATAGGCATCATTGCACTGTCCGATATCAAGCAGGCGCGGAATGCCTCCAATATCGCCAAGGTCCTGATCAAAAAAACGAAATTTACCGCAGGCAAGCGTGAGCACTACGCAATCCTTGGGGATCTTTTCCACAATCTCAGTATAGTAATTACGGCCCGGTTTCGCACCGTCGCAACCTGCAACCAGAAAGAAGTGACGGATGTCTTTATTCTTTACCGCCTCAATAATCTGACCGGCAACACCCAGAACCGCATTTCTGGCGAACCCGACCATAACCGACTTACCTTCAACATCGTCAGCAAAGCCCGGCAGCTCCTGCGCCTTTTTAATAACAACGGCAAAGTTCCCGTTTTTTACATGCGTAACACCCGGCCATCCCACGAGTCCCGTTGTAAAAATATTATCCTTATAGGCTTCTGTAGGTTTCTGAATGCAATTGGTGGTCATAAGGATTGAACCCGGAAACGCCGCGAATTCCTTGGCCTGATTCTGCCAGGCTGTTCCGTAATGGCCATAAAAATGACTGTACTTTTTAAGGCCCGGATACCCATGACAGGGCAGCATTTCACCATGCGTATAGACAGTTATGCCCATACCTTCAGTCTGCTTGAGGATCACGTCCAAATCCTTGAGGTCATGACCCGATACAAGAATGGCTTTGCCTTTTTTATGGCCCAGAGGCACTTTGGTTGGTACCGGATGACCGTAGGCACCCGTGTTAGCGGCATCAAGCAGCTCCATAACCCGCAGGTTAACCTCACCGGTTTTCAGTACAAGCCCTACCCAGTCATCAGAACTCAGGTTTTTGTTAAACGGAGAAGCCAGAGCCTCATATAGAAAATCATAGACCTTTTGATCTTCCTGACCAAGAATGCGGGCATGGTCGGCATAGGATGCAAGTCCCTTAAGGCCGAACAGCACAATATGCTGCAGCGAAAGCAAATCGGGATTAATCGAAGTATCAGCCTTCAAACCTGCTACAGCTGCCTGCGCAACAAGACCGCTGATGTCCCCGGCCGGTTTAAATGTTGCCGCATCTTCACTGATAGTAGCCCCGGTCTTCTTTTTAAGTTGATCGCGAAGATCTACAGCCTGGCTGATAAGCGCCTGAAAGCGCGGCGGGTCAAAATTAACATTAGTAAGGGTTGCAAAAAGCGCCTCAGCAGTAAACGGGCCGAGCCCTTCAACCTGAATGCCTTTTTTGCCGGCCTCAACCGCATAGAGTGAAAGACCCCTCAAAGCATATATCAACAAATCCTGGAGCGCAGATACCTCCGGATTCTTACCGCACACACCGCTTTTGTCGCATCCCTGCCCTTTTGCCGTCTGTTCACACTGATAACAAAACATTGCTTTTTCTGCCATTGTTGCTCCTCCTCAGGTTAATGGTTGTGATGGTTCACAACAAACCATCTCTCTTTCTGATTACAAGTATAGTCATTCCAATATGAAACTGCCTTGACATAAGTCAAGAAAACACATTTTTTTAAAAAATAGTTAAAAAAAACAAAAAAACAGTTCGACACAATACTTTATCCAAACTATGATGAATATAGATATAAATAGTTGAAATAACTTTATAAATAATAAATTGAATTCGGGTGGGGTAAAGTACCTGCACTGCCCCTTACGTGGCAATGAATTGAAGCACCAAACTAGATGAAAAAAAATTTTCAGCGATAATTAATGCTGAGTGCCCCCTCAGCAAAAAAAACTACCAGGAGTCCATTTTAACGCCCGCGCACATGCTAATAAAGCCGACAATAGTCATTACCCAGGCGACCGCCAGAGTACCGGCAAGAGCGCTATCAGTGAAATTCTTAAGTCGAAGGGTTGGAACGACCTTTGTCAGGATTGTAACGCCCGCCAGAAAAAGAATAACACCGTCGCGTACAAGATGCTCAAACATGGTTACTCTCTCCCCCATTTTGACAAATCAAGATGGTTCACTGTATCAAGTATAGGCTCTGTACCAATGGGTGTCAAGAGAGGCTAAGTAACAGATAAGATATGCTGTCATTTCGAACGAACAGGCTTTTGGAGGGACGCGCTTCTGCGCGTCCGCTCATCAATCATACGCGGCCACGACAAAGCGTGGCCCTCCAAAATCACTCCCTGCGGTCAAGATGACAGTGACGCTATAACGCTCTAGCAGAGTGAAAAATAAAAAAGGCAACCACCCTCCGAGCGACAGCTGCTGCAATCGTGTTCAACGCTGATATTGGAACCAAACTCAGAAGCAAAGGTTCCAAATTCAAGCGAGCAAATCGACTCAGAAATACGCTCTAAGAATTGTTCCCGGTTGGCTTTCCTGATATGCGCTACCCAGGAACAATCACGCACCTCAAGCGTGAAACCATTGTGGCCAAGAGGCGAGAGTTTAAAACGGGAATCCTCGGCGCTCAGCTTAAACTCCAGCGCCTGCCGAAGCGCCTGCATGCCTTTGCCGATGTCAAGCAGTTCCTGTATGGTGCGCGCCTCGATTTTAGGCAGCACCTTCCACACCTCGATATCAAGCTCCAGCGCTTTTTCAAAATCAGCGCCCTGCTCGACCTTCATGAACCACAGGCCATCAACACTAACAAAGCATTTTCTGAGATAATCAGCTATAAGTTTTTGATCCTGCATGATATTAACCCCTAAACATTTAGTTCTGACACACAGCCAGATCATAATGACATTTTTAGACAAATGGCTCAATCAACTTCAAAAGATACCACAGAGATATAGCCTGCTGGTATTGTTTTCTTTAACCACCTGAACCCCTTTTCAGAACAATACTGACAAGGCAAAATTCCAAGTCACGCAATGCCTTGACAACCCTGGCCCCCTGGATTTATACTCTATTCTACAAAGGCAATACGGCATCTGCCGAAGAGGCATCTAAAAAAACCTGTATACTGCTAGAAAGCATGATACGCCATGAGCGCACGATTAATACCAAATGAAATTGTAAAGTCGACCGACGGCAGGCTCGCCTGCGGCAGCGCCCTTACCATGTTAAACGGCGTGTGTTTCAATATGCAGGATGTCAGTTCTGGATGTTTGTTTGTACCGCTAAAAACTGACAGCCGTGACGGCCACCTTGATATTGACAAAGCCCTGAGCAATGGGGCCGGAGGCGCCCTGTGCGAAGGTTCAAGCGGCAAGCTTACAGGACTTGTCAAAAAGTGGCCTTTGAAAATAATTGTCGAGGTCAAGGATGCCTATAAGTCCCTGCAAAATCTGGCCTGTTTCTGGCGTCACAAGATAATGGCACAAACCGTTATCGGCACGCCCGGCAGCGAACCGATTTTAAATCTTACAGCGGTTATGCTCAAAACGAAAAAAAATCCTCTGTATCTCCAGACCAACAAAAATATGCTGCATGAAACCGCTCTGCGTCTGCTGGGGTTGAATGCCAATCATGGCTGGGCACTGATCGAAATGAAGCAAGATTGCGCCGAAACGGCTGAGCAGCTTTGTGAAATGTGCATGCCTTCCATCGCGGTAGTCACAGAGGATACACCCTGCGCACGAGCACTGATGAAATCACTTGAGACCCCTGGCGTTGTTTTGGTTCCCGATGATACAACATTTCCTGCGGACTACAAACCGCGCGACGGTGTCCGATTGATTCCCTGTAGCGCGGCCAGCAGTTCCGAAATTCAAACCGGCCTGCCATCCGATGGTATCGCTGCACTCTCACAGATGTGTATGGCAGTGGCCCTGGCAAAGCATCTCGGACTTACACCGAATGAGATACAGGCCGGGCTTGACGCGAGCTAAATCCTGCTTGCAGACCCCCCCCAAAAAACAAAAACGCTACTATTGAATAGTAGCGTTTCATTTTACTTTTGGTTTGCCACGGTTATTTTAAGTTGTTAAGTTAACTCCGTCCCCCTCTCAAGCTCAAAATCTGACATATGAGATGTGACCCCTTCCACCCGTATATCTCCAGGAACAATTGCAGCTTCGCCTTGAAGACCTTTCTGTCTTCATCATCTTTAAATATCTCCCGCCGTTCGTTTCCACGACACGTTACGTGATAATATGCCTCCGGATATTGGATCCTTAGTGCTCTTGCCATGCCATACTTCAAAACTTACTACTTTATTTATCAAGTTAAAGATTTGACCCCTTTTCCCATATAAGTTGACACCGTCCATATCTACTTATTATAGGGGCCTCGCCACAGCGATAGTCATTTGTATAACCTTATCCGCGTCATTTTTATTTAATTCAACGTGAAATCTTAAACTTTCAGATATCACAATGAGATATGAATATTCGGGGTCAGGTCTTCATTCTTGACATTCTAAGCACACTGGTTATTTTTGCTATTATTCGATTGAGCTTTTTGTCCTCTTCAATTTCCACTGCCACTCGACGCCCCGCCTGTGCGACACCTGATTCTCCAATTCCAAATTCAACCCCAATATCTTTCAATCTCATACCTGTATACTTCTGACATAAATACAGTTGCACCCTCCTGGTCAATCGGGGTTCAACTGACAGCTCTTCTTCAACGGCATTTCTTATTTGTTGAATCGTCGGTTTACAACTAAGCAGCTTCAGTGAAGGAACGTTGCGGGCACAGGTCTGGCCAGATATATACCTGTCTCGTATTTTATTGATAAAATCAACACCACCTAAAATAGTCGATGCAAACACTGCCTGCAATGGACTCTCGTAAGTCCGCCCCAGCATCGACTCTACAAACTGGCGATACTGCTTCCTGGCTACCGATGGTTTCCGATTAAACAAACTTAAAACAAAATCAGCACAAAGCCAATCAGGTTGATTCGTCACATTTATATAACCACCATAGCTCGACCAACGATACTCTTCTGGATTATTAACTATTTTTGCCCGTACTGGATTCAAATGGATATAACGAGATAATTCCTGCGCGTAGGCATCACGATCAACAAGGATCGCTTTATAGCGACCTTGCAGCAAATGACCTGAGCGCTTTCGCTTTACATTGTAATAGGTTGTGTATGCGCCGTTTATGTGACGCATGACCTGAGATAAATTACCGGCGGGGGTCTGCAGCAGAAGGTGATAGTGATTGGTCATCAGGCAATAAGCATGAATAACAGCGCTGTATCGCTCTGATACGCTTTTCAAATAATCAAGAAACTTCTCCCGGTCACGATCGGTCCTGTAGATACTCCTCTGTTCGTTACCGCGGGACGTAACATGATAGTAGGCATCACAATATTCTATCCGCAACGGGCGAGCCATCTCTACTCACTCCTGACTTCATATATCACGTAAAATAAAATCCTAATTTAGCAATATCTATTTGTCAAGAATGAAGACCTGACCCCTTTTCTTTCCTTTTAAAACATTTTTTATATATTCGCGTTATCAAAAACCAACACAACACGAATAATAATAATTCAAAAACTTTTTTATATAGCGGCCCCATATCCATAGTGCGAGGTATTAATGATATAAGAGTCATCGTAATGTAACCAAAAACGGTTATGGGACTAATTGCAAATTCCCATAATTTCATTGTAATTTTACCAGTAGCTATTTGATGTGAAACAATCAAACAAACAGAATATACATAGGATGTCAAAACATAATAAACCAATACCCTCGTAATTCTTTTCATAATTTTCCTTTGATTTCATTTAATATCTATATTCTGGCTTTGCCTCATTACCGTCACACAATTTACAAAAAGCTTCTTGATTCTTTCTCTGATAGTCAAGCTGTCCTTGTCTAGTAAAACTCCTCTCTCCAGTATAAGTATCACCACTTAATAAAGATGCGGCATCCCTTTGAAGGATTCCCATAACTTCATTGTCTGTGATCTTGACAGCTCCTGATGATTTCAAAAAGCTAGTAAAACTGTATGAGATGTTACCAATACCTACATGTGCAAGATATGCCCCTTGATAATTACTATTCAAGTCTTCTGCAGTTCCAGCACTTTGCGCATTAGAACTATTTTCATCAAAAGGCAAAATTGATAATTGGCCAAATTCAATCCCAACAGTTCCTAAATATGTAAGATAATCGTTTGATATCAAAGTTGAGGTAAACGCAGAATTGAAAAAATGCCCAAGATCTATCCAACCGTTACCGCAAGTGAAAATCCACTTGTTTGTTGAACCATCCGTATTTGCAGTATTATATTGAACACTTCCAATTTCATAAAGTAATCGCAAAGTTGAATCATAACGCCTAAAACCCTTCATTGCTCTTTTCAACCAACTGTTTTGCAAAGAACTATTATAGTTCTTTATATGTTTTGCTTCAATCCTTCGTACTGTACTAGACGCATCCTCAGGTGAGATAATCCCGTTAGGATGCACCCATTCTCCAAGAATATCCCACAGATTAACAGCGTTATTATTCACAAAGCCATAGAGATTGATGCCGCCCTCTTCACCAATGGGATCACGACTCAACCACCTACCAAGTTCGGGCGAGTAATATCTGTAGCCGTAGTAATACCGTCCCGTCTCTTGATCGTAGTATTTCGTCGAGAAGCGGAACGGATTATCAGCAGCAAAGATTCCCGTGGCAGAAGTTATGTTTCCGAAGGAATCGTATTCATAGTGAGCGACAATACTGCCGTCTGCGGCGTTTATCAACTGCCCAACATTCCCATTGCTGCCAAACGTATACAAGTGAGTATCTGTATCCTTCACACGGGTAAGCAAACCACCAATGCCACCCGCACCCTGAAGTGTGCCGGAGAGGTCAAGACCCCAGACGTAGGCAACAGTATTGGGTGCGGTGTCGGGGTTTACAATCTCATGAACAAGGTTCCAGCCATCATACAGAAAGCGTGTGTCACCAGACACGGCCCAAAAACCATCAGCATAGTTAGAAACCTGTTTGCTGACTCTGCGGCCCATAAAATCATACACATATTCAACCTTTGTGTCACCATCAACCGCTGTTTCCGGCTCGACTACAACGAGACGGTTCTCGGCATTCCATGTGTATACCTTTCCGTCATAATCAGTGAGGTTACCGTCCTCATCGTAGGCTGGAATTTCCGTAACAGGAGTTCCCTCATCCGTTGTAATCTGTGTGTACTGATTGAGCGGATTTGGGTCATAGGTTATCTGGTTGGTTAACGCTTCTGTTGCACTTTCGCGATTGCCGATGTTGTCGTAATCGTAAGTGCGTGCTTCCACGTTAACCGGATTCGTGGTGTCGGTGATATCAGTACCATTGTAACGGCTGGAACCCGTCAGCTCGGAGCGGTCGTTATAGTTGTAGCTATTAAAGGCTGACTGACTGAATGCGCTGCCTGCGTTTTTCACGCTTGTCCTGCGGCCCATGCTGTCGTAGGCGTAATCGTACTGGCTGATAACAGACGTATCGTATTCGTTTTTGATCTGCGTTCGCAGGTTGCGATACGGCTCGTAACTGTACGTCGTTACAAGACCGCTGTCAGTTGTAATGCCCTGCAGCAGGTTGGAGTTCGGTAGGTAGGCATAGGCTGCATTGCCTGACAGCCCTTCGGCAGTCCAACCGACCGTATTGAAGCGTCCTGTATTATCATAACCGTAGGTCACTCCGTAGCCTGCGCCAAGGGAGAAACCAGCGCCGCGTCCTAATCCGTCATAACTTCTGGTAATGGTCTCGGAAATCAGACCTGCCAAGGTTTCTGTTTCAAGCTGCAATGAGCTGTTGTAGCCAAATGTTCTGCTGCCCACAGCATCACTCACACCCTTTTGCCTACCAAGGCGATCATAGCCAAACTGGACATCCGGCGTATCATCAGAATAATCAATAGTAACCAACTCTCCAGTTGCCGGATCATAACTATACGTGGTAACAACAGCTCCACTGTCGCGCGCCCAGCTGCGGATTTGCAGTTTGCTGCCTGCAGCATACGAATAGGTGACCTGTTTGCCTTCTGCATCCTGCTTGGCGCTGAGAAGCCCGGTTGCCTCATCAAAAATCCACCGGGTTTCATCGCCACTGACATCTGCGGGGAATGTTTCTGCGTCAAAACCCGAGCCACCCCGGTAGGTCTGCATGCGCTCTAACCTGCCGTAGCCGTCGTATTCATAGCTTACCGGATAGGTGGCGCTGCCCCATTGATGCGTGATCTGACCCTGATTGTTGTAGCTGTAGCGAATAGTTGTAGTATCGGGATTGGTCTCCAGTATTTTCTTACCGGTTTGCGCATCATAGCCAAAAACTGTGCGGTTGCCGGCTGCATCCTGCTCCCAGTCAAGGCGGCCTGCAGGCGTATAGGCAGTCTGGCTTGTTCCTGTTCGCGGATCGATAACCCCTGTCCTTCTGCCAAGCGCGTCGTAGGCATAGGTCATTGTAATGCCATTTTTATCTTTGCTTGAGATAAGCAGCCCGCCTACTGTTGTTGCTACAGCATCGATTGTACTATCCGGATAATCAACCGTACTGGTCTCGGTTTGCGCATCTCGATTAATTACACTTCGTGATACCACCCGGTTGCCAAGCATGTCAATTGAAACATTCTCGCGCATGAGCCCGCCTTCGCCAAACCCGGTAAGGCAGCTTAACTGCGTTGAAACAGTTGTGGCAGTAGCGCTGTTCTCAGTTGCATAAATTTGTTGTTCACTCTTTTGCCACCAGGCATCCTCTGTAAAATCATACGTTGAAGAAGTGTCCGTAATGCGGTCTGCTGATGCAAGAACCAATGTATCATTGCTGTCAACATCAAGCCCGCTTCTTACCTGATTACCAAGTTCATCGTATACATACAGGGTTGCAACCATACCGGTTACAGTGGTTTTTACAAGCTGGCCCTTGTCATTGTAAAAATTCTCAACTACTTCAACCGTACCACCGAAACCCGGCTTCTCGGTTCGCACTGTGCGGCCAAGCATATCGGTCACGGTTTTCTGCCACATTGGGCCACCCTGCTCTTTTGTATACACCGTTGTCCACTGCGATCCATCCCCGTTCACGCCGTATTCATAGAAACGCGCAATTATGCCCGTACCACTTACTGACTTAATCTTACCGTCTTGGTAGCGCTCTGTGATTTCTGTTGCTCCTCCGGGTCGGGTGACCGTGCTGATCAACCCGCTAGAATCGTTGCTGTAGAGCGTTTCAAGCCCGGCAGCATTGCGTGAGCTCTCAAGACGGCCTGCACTGTCATAGACACTGGATGTTGCCTGACTCAGATCTGCCGCGCTTACCGTCGTTGTCAAACGCCTGCCTGCGCCGTCATAGGTGTAAGCGGTGGTGACCGGGCCGTGCGCACCTAAACGCGTCATATGCGTTACGCGCTTCATGAAGTCATAATCATAGGAGGTCACAATCCCGCGCGCATCCGTCTCGTCGGTCTTGCCGCAGCAGTCATAGTTAGCGCTGCTCACGCTACCATTGGAGTTTAGCACCTGAGTGATATGCCCTTCATCGTTGTAGGTATTCACACTCCAGTTCACGGGTTCATAACCCGAACCGGTATATATGAGCGTCTCCTGCATCATGGTGTGGCCAAGCCCGCTCTCGGTTCTAACCTCGCGGGTTGTCTTGCCGGCTGTGCCATCAGGGCTGGTGACGGTTCCGCGGGTTACCATGGTCTGAACATCATCGCCGGAACCCGCAACGAAGTTACCCTTCGATTCATTGTCCGGGCGTTCATAGGTACCGATTACATAGCTGTACGTATTAAGACGGCCATCAGAAGAGACAACGCTCATGATCCTGCCGGAGCTCACAGTGCCGTCGCCTTTGCGGTAATACGTGCGCGTTGTGCGCTGATTGCCAGAAGCGCCAAAGGCAACGCCTGGGCCTGCGCCCTGCTCTACAATCTCAATCCGGTTGCCCTGCCCGTCGCTTGCATAGGAATAATACGTCTTTGCAACCGCGGTATCGAGTATCGTTTCGATTACCCTGCGCGGACGATGGCTGTCCTCTGGCAGGCTTAAATCTTGCGGATCGATTGGCGTATAATCGTAATAATAGGCGCTGGTTGCATCGGCATTGGTGCCACCGGCTAAATCCAGCCACGAGCGGATCTCAACGCTTTTACGGCCCTGATCATCGTAGCTAAACGTCGTGGTTGAACCATCGGGTTGCGTCTGGCTGAGCACCTGCCCGGTGTCTGGATCGTACTGAGTTACAGTGGTCAGGCGGGCCGCATCCGGATCAACCGTTTTCTCCACCACGGCCCGGCCCCATGCATGGTTACGGTACAGCGTGCTGGTTTTTGAAGCGACCTGATTTAAGCTGTCCTTTTCCGTTCGCACCTCGACCCACTCATCACTGCCAAGAATTGTGGTCTGGACCTCTATCACCTGATCGCTGTCACCCTTGATGAGCGTCCAGGTATCGGATCCTGCAGGATTCTGGTATTCGTAGCGCTTCACCACACCGCTGCGGTTTTCCGTGATCAGCAGGCTTTCGCAGACATCATCTGATGCGCTCTGGTTGCGAATAGTCCACTGTGCTGTCAGGGCACTGCCGGAGTTAACCTCGTAAATACCTTCATCGTTTTTCTCGCCCCGGGCCGAAGGCGGGTAAAAGAGTATCTGGTAGGAATAATCATCAACGGGCAGGATATCCACAAAGGCGTCCGGCGCAACGACCTGCCGCAGTGTGTCACGGGCGTAGAGCTCGTTTATATCAATGAATTCGGATGAAAAATCACCAGATTCCGCATACACGACCTCAAGCCCTTTTGAAGAAGCATATGTGAAGCATATGGGGTCAAACCTACACTTGTTACTTAACCCCTCTGCAAAGACTTTTCAATCGATTCAAAAATCTTGCGCATTCTACTATTTGACGATAATTTCTCTCGCAACCGCTTTGCATTTTGACTAACTGCTGAGACACTTATACCTCCAAGCTCTTCTCCAATGGCACTTACGCTCATCTTCCTTGATAGACAAACTCGGCTCAACTCTATCAGCACAGATCTCGCTTCAGCATGGGGACTTCTTTTTAAATACAATTTCTCATGGGGGGCCTTGTAGTGTTTTGCCACCAACGCTGCGATCTGATCGATGTTTACATCCAATGACCTGATTTTCTCAACACCACTCTGTTCCCGAACATCTCTGTTACGATGCTTTAAATAACTATCATACACTCGATCTACAAAGGTCTCACTGCCCAGAATCGACTGTCCCCTCACCTCTTCCCAGAGTTCATTTGAACTATCACGGGCGATACCCTCTACCATAAACGTTCGATAATCTTGTCTTGCCTTTGCACTGTCTTTGCCACTTAGCGTACTCAGCACCATTGTAAAACATATGGGGTCAAACCTACACTTGTTACTTAACCCCTCTGCAATGACTTTTCAATCGATTCAAACATCTTGCGTATTCTACTATTTGACGATAATTTCTCTCGCAACCGCTTTGAATTTTGACTAACTGCTGAAACACTTATACCTCCAAGCTCTTCTCCAATGGCACTTACGCTCATCTTCCTGGAGAGATAAACTCGGCTCAACTCTATCAGCACAGATCTCGCTTCAGCATGGGGACTTCTTTTTAAATACAATTTCTCAGGGGGAGCCTTGTAGTGTTTTGCCACCAACGCTACGATCTGATCAATGTTTACATCCAATGACCTGATTTTCTCAACACCACTCAGTTCCCGAACATCTCTACTACGATGCTTTAAATAACTATCATACACTCGGTCTACAAAGGTCTCACTGCCCAGAATCGACTGTCCCCTCACCTCTTCCCAGAGTTCATTTGAACTATCACGGGCGATACCATCTACCATAAACCTTTTATAATCCTGTCTTGCCTTTGCACTGTCTTTGCCACTTAGCGTACTCAGAACCATTGTATAACTCACATTAACTTCACGCTTTTGGAGCTGAACATATCCCGGATAGCTGCTCCACCGATATAATTGCAACAATTTGCCCTTATCCTGAAGGCTTGTTTTGCGGTACTTACTTATTTTAACTGGATTTAAGTGGATATAGCGGCTCAACTCAAGAAGATACTCATCTGCATCAACAAGTATCGCTTTGTACCTGCCTTGATACAGGTGACCGCTACGGTGGTACTTACGGTTGTAATATACTGTGTAACTGGTGTTGAAACGCTGCATAAACCTTTGCAAATTTGCTTGGCGGATCTTGACAAGAAGATGAAAATGGTTCGACATCAACACATAGGCATGAACTTCTACATCATACAGCTCCTGACTCTCGGCTAACTGCTCAAGCAGTTTCCTCCTGTCTGCATCATCTCTAAATATCGCTCGGCGCTCATTACCACGGCACGTCACATGGTACCAGGCACCTGCATATTCTATCCGAATCGGTCTGGTCATGCTCCCCTTATTGCTTACTCTACACCTCTAGTCAATAGTGTAGGTTTGACCCCATTTCCCTTCTCCTGTCAACAACGTCCCCTATTACGCACTCAAACCTTATCACCTTTTCTTTTTCATAAAATCAACAACTATTATTAAAGATAGTATTATGATTACTATCATACCTCCGGCTACATATTCTTTGGTCAAATTATCATATTTATAAAGAATAGCCGTAAGAAAAAGAATCAAAAAGATAGTCAATCGTGCAATAGTCATGTTAAATAATTCACTCCAAAATAATTTTTATTATAATTTTAAAATCCTGCTTCATTCTTGAATTCCCATTTTGAATTTTGATAGAACATAAACGGACTGATAAAATCCCCGGCCCACCCTTCTTCGTTTGCAACCTTACTAAATGTTTCTTCAATCTCAATTTCACCCTTATCACTGCACCTCACGCCCCAAAGTAAATTAATCTCACCAGCATAAACATCATCCGCAATAAACTGAAAAAAAGATGCCAAAAATGTAGATATAAAAAAGGCTGCTCGACCAGAAACAGCGGCTGATTTTAATAACTGCCCATAAGCTTCCCCGCCCACAATAGGTCCCAAAGGATTCCATGTCGCCTCTTTGACACCCGCTTTATAGGAAACATATTTCAATATATCAGCTTCTTCATTATCCCCTCTTACAACAGAATACAATGAATTTGAATCTACAAATGGACTTAAAGTTCTATAATTTGACAACTTGTTTTTAACCCTCACTTTATAGCTATTGATTTCACGCCCCCCAAACGATGTCTTTTTACATACACATTCAAAATTCATTTGAAATAAAAAGTCAGCCACATAAAAATCAAAAATAATCGGCCCTCTTGTTTTAGCTAAAAATTTTGCGTTAATAAATATATCATTTTCAACTCCTTGGTTATAATCTAACCCAATTTTATCATATAAATTAATGCCATTGTTAATACATACGCTATAGAGATTGAATCCACCTGTTTCTTCAATAGGATCACGGTTCAACCACCTTCCCATTTCCGGCATGTAATATCTGTAACCGTAATAATACAGATCAGTTTCAACATCAAGATACTTTGTGGAGAACCGGAACGAATTATTGCTTGCCAGCAGGCCGTGGGAGGTGATGGTATTGCCGAAAGGATCGTATTCGTAGTGTGCAGCGACAATGCCGCCGTTGTCGACAAGCTGACCCACGTTGCCATTGCCGTCGTAAGTGTAATAATGAGAGCTGATATCAATACGGGTAAGAAGACCACCAATGCCGCCAGCGCCCTGGAGGGTGCCTGAGAGATCGAGGCCCCAAATGTAGGCAACTGTATCTGGTGCGGTGCCGGGGTTTGAGCGTTCCTGAATAAGATTCCAACCATCATACAGAAAGTTCGTGTCGGCAGACACAGCCCATAAACCATCGGCATGGTCAAAGACCTGCTTGTGCACCCTGCGACCCATGTAATCGTACACATATGCAACCTTTGTGTCGCCAGTTGCAGGGATTTCGGGTTCAACAGAGATGATACGGTTCTCAGCATTCCATGAATACACCTTGCCATCGTAATTGGTGAGGTTTCCATCCCCATCGTACTCGGTGGGTTTCACCCACCCTACACTGGATTCTATTTGCGCATACTGATTAAGCGGATTCGGGTCGTAGGTTATTTGTTCGGTCAATGCTTCAGTCGCACTTTCACGGTTGCCGATATTGTCGTAATCGTAGGTACGCGCTTCTGCATTGACTGGATTAGTCGTATCGGTAATAACGTTTCCGTTGTAACGGTTAGAATCTGTCAACTCGGAGCGGTCGTTATAGTTGTAGCTATTAAAGGCTGACTGACTGAATGCGCTGCCTGCGTTTTTCACGCTTGTCCTGCGGCCCATGCTGTCGTAGACATAATCGTACTGACTAACAATGGATGTGCCGTATTCATTCTTGATCTGCGTTCGCAGATTACGATGCGGCTCGTAGTTGTACGTTGTCACAAGTCCGCTATCAATTATAATGCTCTGCAGCAGATTGGAGTTCGGTAGGTAGGCGTAGATTGCATCGCCGGACAGGCCTGCAGCAGTCCAGCCTACAATATTAAATCTGCCCGTTGGGTCATATCCATACGTCACACTGTAATCATCACTAACAGCAAAACCTGCACCGCGCCCAAGGCCGTCGTAGTTTCTGGTAATGGTCTCTGTAAGCAGGCCTGACAGAGTTTCAGTTTCAAGCTGCAATGAGCTGTTATAGGCAAATGTTCTGCTGCCCGCAGCATCTGCCACAGTCTGCTGCCTGCCCAGCCGGTCATAACTGAAGCCTACATCCGGCGTTTCATCAGAATAATCAATAGTCACAAGCTCACCTGTTGCCGGATGATAGTTATAGGTGGTGACAATGGCTCCACTGTCGCGCGCCCAGCTGCGGGTTTGCAGTGTGCTGCCTGCAGCATACGAATAGGTGACCTGTTTGCCTTCTGCATCCTGCTTGGCTGTAAGCAGTCCGCTTGCCTCATCAAAAATCCACTGGGTTTCATCTCCGCTAACACCGGCCGGGAATGCTTCTGCGTCAAAACCCGATCCATCGCGGTAGGTCTGCATACGCTCTAACCTGCCATAGCCGTCGTACTGATAGCTTACCGGATAGGTGGCACTGCCCCATTGATGCATGATCTGGCCTTGATTGTTGTAGCTGTAGCGAATAGTTGTAGTATCGGGATTGGTCTCCAGTATTTTCTTACCGGTATGCCCGTCATAGCCGTACACGGTGCGGTTGCCAGCTGCATCCTGCACCCAGTCAAGGCGGCCTTCAGGCGTATAGGCGGTCAGGATTGTGCCCGTTCGCGGATCAGTGACCCCTTCCCTTCTGCCAAGCGCGTCGTAGGCATAGGTCATTGTAATACCATTTTTGTCTTTGCTTGAGGTGAGCAGCCCATTCACACTGGTTGACACTGCATCGATTGTGCTGTCTGGATAATCAACCGTAGAGGTCTCGGTTTGCGCATCTCGATTAATTACACTTCGTGATACCACCCGGTTGCCAAGCATGTCAATTGAAACATTCTCGCGCACGAGCCCGCCTTCGCCAAACCCAGTAAGGCGGCTGAGCTGCGTTGAAACCGTTGTGGCGGCTGCGCTGTTTTCAGTTGCATAGACCTGCTGTTCGCTCTTTTGCCACCAGGCATCCTCTATAAAATCATACGTTGAAGCAGTATCAGTAATGCGGTCTGCTGATGCAAGAACCAATGTATCATTGCTGTCAACATCAAGCCCGCTTCTTACCTGATTACCAAGTGCATCATATACATACAGGGTGGCAGCCATACCGGTTGCAGTGGTTTTTTCAAGCTGCCCCTTGTCATTGTAAAAATTCTCAGCTACTTCCACACTGCCGCCAAAACCCGGCCTCTCGGTTCGAACTGTGCGGCCAAGCATGTCGGTGGTGTTTTTCTGCCACATCGGGCCATCAGTATCCTTTGTATACACCGTTGTCCACTGCGATCCATCCCCGTTCACGCCGTATTCATAGAAACGCGCAATTGTGCCCGTGCCACTTACTAACTTAATCTTACCGTCAAGGTAGCGCTCTGTGATTTGCGTTGTTCCTCCGGGTCGGGTGACCGTGCTGATCAACCCGCTAGAATCGTTGCCGTAGAGCGTTTCAAGCCCGGCAGCATCGCGTGAGCGCTCAAGACGGCCTGCGCCGTCATAAACACTGGATGTTGCCTGACTCAGATCTGCCGCGCTTACCGTCGTTGTCAAACGCCTGCCTGCGCCGTCATAGGTGTAAGCGGTGGTGACCGGGCCGTTAGCACCGGAGCGCGTCATATGCGTTACCCGCTTCATGAAGTCATAATCATAGTACGTCACAATCCCGCGCGCATCCATCTCGTCGGTCTTGCCGCAGCAGTCCCAGTTGGCGCTGCTCACGCTGCCATCGGAGTTTAGCACCTGAGTGATATGCCCTTCATCGTTGTAGGTATTCACGCTCCAGTTAACAGGCTCATACCCTGCGCCGGTATACACAAGCGTCTCCTGCATCATGGTGCGGCCAAGCCCTGTCTCAATGCTAACCTCGCGGGTCGTCTTGCCGGGTGTACCATCAGGACTGATAACAGTTCCGCGAGTTACCGTGGTCTGCAGGTCATCACCGGAACCCTCAAGGAAGTTTCCCATCGATTCATTGTCCGGGCGTTCATAGGTACCGGTTACATAGCTGTACGTATCAAGACGGCCATCAGAAGAGATAACGCTCTTGATCCTGCCAGAGCTCACACTGCCGGTGCCTTTGAGGTAATACGTGCGCATTGTGCACTGATTTCCTGCAGCGCCAAAGGCAGCACCAGGACTAGCGCCCTGCTCGACAATCTCGATCCGGTTACCCTGCCCGTCGCTTGCATAGGAATAATACGTCTTCGCAACCACGGTGCCGAGTATTGTTTCAGTTACCATGCGCGGTTGATGGCTGTCCTCTGGCAGGCTAGAGTCCTGCGGATCGATTGGCGTATAATCGTAATAATAGGCGCTGGTTGCATCGGCATTGGTACCACCGGCAGAATCCAACCATGAGCGAATCTCAACGCTTTTGCGGCCCTGATCGTCGTAGCTAAACGTCGTGGTTGAACCATCGGGTTGCGTCTGGCTGAGCACCTGCCCGGTGTCTTGATCGTACTGAGTCACGCTGGTCAGGCGGGCCACATCCGGATCAATTGTTTTCTCCACCACGGCCCGGCCCCATGCATGGTTGCGGTACAGCGTACTGATTTTCGAAGCAACTTGATCCAAGCTGTCCTTTTCCGTTCGCACCTCGACCCACTCGTCACTGCCAAGAATTGTGGTCTGGACCTCTATCACCTGATCGCTGTCACCCTTGATGAGCGTCCAGGTATCGGATCCTGCAGGATTCTGGTATTCGTAGCGCTTCACCACACCGCTGCGGTTTTCCGTGATCAGCAGGCTTTCGCAGACATCATCTGATGCGCTCTGGTTGCGAATAATCCACAGCTCAGTCGGGGCACTGCCGGAGTTAACCTCGTAAATACCTTCATCGTTTTTCTCGCCCCGTGCCGATGGCGGGTAAAACAGTATCTGGTAGGAATAATCATCAACGGGCAGGATATCCACAAAGGCGTCCGGCGCAACGACCTGCCGCAGTGTGTCACGGGCGTAGAGCTCGTTTATATCAATAAATTCGGATGAAAAATCACCAGATTCCGCATACACGACCTCAAGCCCTTTTGCCATGGACTCAACCCCTAAAGCACCGTCAATATCCACGCCGGGAGCATCCAGGGTTTTAGGGCTCGCAACAGCGGGGCGCAGATCTGCAGACTGAATATAGAGCGACCCGGCGCTCATGCCGCCCGCAGCCTTGCCAAGGCTGATCTTGAAATCAATGCCCTGCTGGATATCGACACACTTGAGAGAGCCGTCCGGACAGCCGCCACCCTGCGAGCAGCTTTGGCAACCCACAGCAATGCTGCGGGTGATTTCGCAAGCCGGGCTGTTCACATCCTTGACTTTCAGTACAATATAGCTGCTGCCATGATCTAAACGGGTGTTCTCATCGATCTTCAACGTACAGCTTGTGCCCTTTTGCTTTGTAATGCTGCCCAGAATACCGGGACTTGTCCTCTCGGTATCAATCTGCCACTCAAGCTCCATGCCCTCATACAGCACTTCGGCGTGTATTTCAACTGTTGCTCCCGGCATCAGCGGATAGGCGCTCTGGTCATCCTGTGCGTCTATATACACATTCTCCAGCCCACACGGGGCTGCGATGAACGTGCCCGTAGTGCTCACCTCGCGGCCATCAGGCGATTGGATAGACAGCATTATGGGTATTTCATCGCCCGGCTTAAGGGTGGCCTCATTTTTCATGCGGAAGGTAAAGTAACCCTCGCCCAAGGTACCGTCGGTTGGCACGGGATCCCCTACCAGCTCGAAGTCTGGCGGCAAAAAAATCTCGGGCGTTTTGCCGGTCACGCCAAACCCGTTCAGATTGATCAGCGCGTACTTGACCGTACGCTCGCCGCCATCGATTGAGGGAAAGTAGTTGTTTTCCCAGTTGTACTTCTCGTTTTCATAGTCAATATAGATTATCCAGGTGTCGTTCATGAACTCATTCAGGCTTTCCCGAGCTAAGTCCATAGCGCCAATCTGACCCATGGCACCCGCAAGACTGAAACCGATACCACCCACACCCATTGCCTGTATCTGCGTCAGCTGCAACGCCATCACATTTTGCGCTATGCCGCGGATCAATGTGTTGACGGGAACATTGCCCCCGCGGATTGAATCGGAATTGGTAAGTATACCCTCTGTAGCGTCGGCAAGAACGCTTGCAACTTGTATCCAGTCGCTGTATTGAGGATCGACAAAATCCTTGTTCCACTTGTCGATCTCTTCGACAATCTGCCCACCATCAATGGTGTACGGATCGGCGCCCTTGAGGCTGAGGAAATAGCCCATGCGGTAGGGCCCCATGGGATTGCCGGGCGGCGTTGTCGATATGATGCCCACGCCGGTGAAGGAACCCACTTCGATACGCTCGGCGGGAACAAGTACGTTCTGCTTATATTCCGTGAATTCACGGCTGACGATTTCAAGCTCCTCTTCCTCAAGCTGCAGCGGCGACAGATCTATGCTGTCCATATCCTGCGTAAACTGATACAGCGGCACGTTTCTGCTCACGGCTTCACCCACAAGTTTCACTGCCGAGACGGACTCCAGCAGGAACAACTGCTGCAGCACCTGGTGCTCAAATACCGAACCCTGCAGGCACTCAGAGCGCAGGAAGGCGTCGCGCAGCTGCCAGTCCGCGTTCTGTGGCACTGACTGAACCCGCTCGGAAACATCAACACGGAGATTGGTCTCAGTAATGCGCACGGGCCATACATCGAACAGGTAGGACACATTCAGGTGCCGGGCAACGCGTATATCCGAAGGGTTGCGGTACCATCGCACGCCCAGCTGCCGGGCGATCAGATCAGCATGCGTATCAAGCTGATAAAAATAGGAACTGCCGGTGATGTGCAACTGCTCGCCCAGCAGCCGGTCCATCTCATCGGTGTGCTCGTCCAGGGCTTCGCCAAAACGTGCAATTGCTGCGGTGATGTTTTCAGAACTGCCGCGGCCCAGACCCAGGACAATTGCGGTATGGTCGCCGACTGTGGTGACGTAATCGCTTGTGCGGGATGGGTATTCGAGCTCCTCGCCCGGCTTAACGATGGATACGCGCAGGGTCTCATCAAGGCCCATGGATATCTCTGCGTCCTTACCAATATTTTCGGCCACCAGGCGACCGTTCAGGCGCAGTTGCGGACGCATGTAGATCATGTAGAGGGGCGTTTCCAAAAATGTGCCCGTATATTCGGCAAGGGTTTTGTAGTCTGCGCTCGTCGAGGGTACGTAGGATAGCACCAAGCGCCGGCCTGCCACCAGCGACGTGGGCGCGTGGTAGTCTATTTCGAGCGTTTCAAGCGCGATATCCAAATCAACGCCCCAGTAGGAAAGCTGCACACTCACCTGATGGTGCTCTTCAAGAGGCACAGCACTGTAGGTCCGGTAATTCGACCTATCAGTCTCAAACGGAAGCGTTATCGACAGGATCGGGAATGTCTCCTTTACCACCTCGTCATAGCCATAAAACTCCCGCAGCGTCATGTCCTGATGCCCGTCCAGGAAGTCCTGCAGATTTGCCTGGTACTCTGCTGTGGATGTTTCCATAAACTCCTGGAAAGAATCGGTATCGATATCAACCTGGCCGTTGTCGGCGATGCTGCTGAACTGATCAAGGCTCTGAATAAACTGCTCTGCATCAAAGCCCAGAGCCGGGTCATGTATCGCCCCTGCAGTGCTGCGGTACTGCTTGAAGGCCGGAGCAAGGGGTACCCACAGCTTGTGCCTCTCGGTCGCACCGGTGCCGCGGTAGTCGGCGTAGGGCAGATACACCTCAACACAGGTGTGCCGAAACCTGGACTGCGCGATTGTGGAACCGCGATAGAGGTCCTCGACATCGGCAATGTCGCCGGTTTCAAGGTAGTAGCCCACCATCACCGGCGACTTCATTCCAAGCCACTGCATTGCGCGATCAATGTCTACGATTGCGTTAACCTCGGCGTAGCGTGCCGGATAGCCCGAATAGCGCAAAAGAGCTATCAAAAGCGAGGCGATATCAACATCGTTGCCACAGCCCTCGGCAAGCGTCTGCCCGGCCCCTTTGAGACTGCCCCGGTAGGGCTGAAAGTCGATATTGTTTTTGACCCACTCGTAAATCCGTATCGGGTTCTTGCCAAGATTGTCGGCAAGCGCCTTGATGTGCGCAGTAAATACCACATCACCCAGATCATCCTCAAGCAAATCGGCGGCGACCGGAGGCTGAATTGCAGCAATCGTCGCCTGGCTTAGAAGACCCTGAACCGTGGAAAGGCCGGCAACATGTATCGGCCGCGCGTAGCGAGGCAGATCCAGGTCCCAGGCCGCAACAGGGGAAAGTAACCTCTGTAAAGGTTGCCCAGCGGACAGGGAATCATTGGAATCAAATTTTACCATTCTAAGGGCGCCGTTCTCTGCCAGCAGGCCAAAGGAGGGGCGGGGAATGTTTAAGTCGTCTATCTCGGCCGTAGTCATCTCGCGGCCTTTGGGCTTTACAATCTTTCTGGAGGTTTTGCTCTCCCGGGCGTCGGGGCTGAGTGCGCGAGAGTGCTCCTTGGCCTCGCGGCGCTTCTTGCGGCCACTCAGCAGGTCCCGCTCGATGATATCGTCAATGTCACCGTTTCTGATGCTCTCTGCCATGGTTGCAAAGCGCTTCTTCAAAGCGGCTGTTTTCGCCCGATGGCGCTCCACAAAAATATCATCGACTCCGTTCTCAAGGAGCTCCTGCTCCATCTGCTCCAGCATCATGTTGAGCTCGCCGGTGCGGCCGGCAAACCGCTCGGCTCTATTCAAAAATGCTGCCCGGGTTTTTTTAGTACGGCGTGTCTGCATGTCCACCAGTTGCCGGTCGAGCTGCTGCATTTGGGTCGACAGCTCACTACCAAGCTGCTCGAAACGTTTGTACGTGCCGGGATTGAAAAGGCCTTTGGCGCCCAGCGACGGAATAAAAAACAGACAACAGCAAAGAAGGACACCTGTAAGCAGAAACAGCTTTTTCATTAAAGAACTCCTTTTATTGTGGTAAGGGGTGACAGGATACCCAGCCAAGCCAAATCACCTTTTATTTATTATTGACTAAGTGATGGTCCTTACGGCAGCTAACCGGACATACGATGTACCCGAAAATACTGCCGACAGTCAGTTACCTATCCTGTTCATTGATCGCATTCCGGCAACAGACCGATAAACGGTTTCTGGCCGACATGTAAAAATCCCTGCTTGCCTTGACAATCACAGCCTCGATCATCACGGCCACAGTCATCATGGCCCCGACCATCACAGCCTCGATCATCACGGCCACAGTCATCATGGCCCCGACCATCACGGCCACAGTCATCATGGCCCCGACCATCACAGCCTCGACCATCACAGCCTCGACCATCACAGCCACAGTCATCATTGCCGACCTTCATAGATCCGTGCCATGTATCGACAATCACATTGCCGAAAATCACACCGCTTTCAGCCGTAACTTCGGCATAGGGCGCAAGCACACTTCCCTTCAGGGCAACAGACCTAAACGTAAGCGAGTAGGCCTCGTAAAAGTTAAACAGGACCCGATCGTGCAGCCAGCCCGAAATAGCCATGCCGATGTTTTCAACAGCACCCTCTCCGCTGACATTGATGACAACCGTCATATGCCGCGCAATATCTTTCAGGTGCAGGCTTTGAGCACGTTCGATTTGCTGCATGTCAATGCTGAAAATTTGAATATCACTTACAGCATCACCGCGCAGGGTCAAAGTATTTTTGCATTGCTTTATTACGCCTGTCGGCTCAAGGCCTGCAAGACGTGCGGAAAGGCGGCGAAGGTATTCGGATTCATAGTCAAATTCAAACGGCAGATCCGTGTAGCCTGTAACCGTTGCCCCCGTATCCAGCGTACGCTGCACCTTGTCTGAAACCCCGTCGACACTACCCGCAGCAATGATACTGCCCGAATGGACCGTGCCCTTGCTGTAGTCAATATCTCCGCCTGCCACAAGCACGCCTTCCTCAGGCGAATCGATCTCTGCGTGTTTTCCAATGACAACATTCTGCAAATCGACATCACCGCCTGCGGCAATACGGCCTGCCACAACAGCATTGCTCAACGTAATTCCGTTGAGCGCAAAAATGCTGTAATCCGCGGATATACCCAGATCATCCGCGCATTCCGGCGGATTATCGTCAATAGCCGTTATCATGATCTGTGCGCTGTCAATGTCGAGACCGTCATCTACGCTGAGCATAACCAGATATTCGCCGGGTAGATCGGGAACGAACGCGGTTTCAAGAGCGTGCGCGTCGTCAAACGCCGCGGCGCTGTCTTCAGGCGCGGAAACAAACTGCCAAGTAAACGTGAGCGCATCCCCATCGAGATCACTACTCTCCGAGGCGCTCAGACTAACAAGAGTGCCGACCGAAACCTGTTCGGGATCGGCTGTTGCAACAGCTATAGGTGCCCGGTTGCGGGTTGTAATGGTGCAGGTGACGGGAATACTGTCAAACTCCGCATCGCTGACAATGAGCTGCACGATGTATGCACCTGGCATGTCCGCAGTAAAAACCGGACCGGGAACCGTCGCGTTGTCAAGAGTGCACAGGCTTCCCTCCGGCACGCTCAGCAGTGCCCAGCGAACGCTAATTGCGTCAAAATCAGGATCATAGCTGGCTGCGGAGTCAAGCTGCACCACATCCCCCACTTCAACCTCACGATCGGGTCCGCAGTCGGCAACCGGGCGGCGGTTGCGCGTATTGACTTCCAATTCAACCGGGTCGCTCGCATATTCAAAGTCGCGCACCACAAGCTGCAATCGGTATACGCCCGGCATGTCCGCCGTAAAAACCGGATCGCTTACAAACCGGTCGGAAAGCGCGGCCATGCTGCCTGCTGGCCGCGAGACCATGATCCACTCGTAGTGCTCGATCACATCGTTGTCAGGATCATAACTTCCAGAAGCATTCAGCTCAACCGTTTCGCCGACATCAACCAGCAGGCTTTCACCGGCAATTGCAACGGGCGGACGGTTTTGCGTGGTAACGAGCACACTGTCAGACTGGCTCTGGCACATACCATCTGAAACATTCAGGCGCAGTTCATAAGTGCCGTGGCGATCTATTACCAATCCTGGATTGTACTGGTCGCTGTCAATGAGCTCCGCGCTGCTTTCCTCCGGAACCACGGCCAGCTCCCAGCTGTAGCTGAGGCTGTCACCATCAACATCGTAGCTGTCCGAGCCGTTCATCTGGACAAGATCACCAACATAGGCCAGCACATTTTCACCGGCAACAGCAACCGGACAGCGGTTTTCGATGGTAAGCGGCGCAAATGCAAGGTTATGCTCGACCCCGTCTGTTTCCGCACCCAGCAGTACCAGATAATCACCACAGGCGAGCCCGCTCGTATCAAACATGCCCGTACCGCTGCACGTATTGTTTTCAAAAGAACAGGCACCATCAATGTCTACTGCCACTTCCTGTGTCTCAAGGTAAACGGCCTTAATCTTCAGGCCAAGATCATCAAGATCGCTATTACCATTGTTGCTCACACTGTAGGCAAGCTCGACATCCTGGCCCCGGTACACCTGACCGGGCTCGGCGCTCATGGTTGCGCTGAACCCACGACCGCCTGAAGCGCTGCCCGCAATGGTCACAAAGGCAGTATCTGAGGCAATGAGGCTGCCCTCCTGCAAAACCTGCAAGATAACTGTATACAGGCCAGGGGGATTAAGCGCTGTGTTCCAGCCCTGCTGCCAGAAAGTACTGACAAGAGGATGGAGCTGCGCAATATCATGAGTATGCGTGTAGAGAACCTGTCCTTCAGGGCCCGTGATTTCAACGACAGCGCTCAGATCTTCAAATACATAATTCGAAGAATAACTTTTGGCTTGGCTATTGACGACAATCTGTTCATGGTCATAGTAGACCTGACGATCAGAACTAACAGCCGCGGTGATACTCATGTCGGCAAGAATGCTGAATGCGGCAGTTGCTACAGCCCGGCGCTGATTATCTTCAAACACCGTCGCCGCAATAGACCATTCTCCTGCCATGGCGCTGCCTGTGTTCCAAACCAAATCATCAAGAACTTCCGTTGTGCCGGGCGGCAGGACGATGATGCGCCCCTGTGCAGGCCGGGCCAGAAGCGCGCCGGTACTGTCAAACACCGCCACATCAAGAACTACCGTCCGCTCGGTGGTGAAATTGTTGGTTATTTCAGCATCTATCAGAACATCCTCGGCGTGTACATACGAGTCACGGTCAAGGCCAAGGCCAAGAACAAGTCCGTTTGCAAGCACATCAAGCAGGACCGATCCGGTATTGTTGGTCTCATCCTGCTCCCTGATGGCATCAACGGCATCGGCTTTCACGATAATAAGGCGCTCACCTGAGCGTCCGGCAGTATCGTAATTGGCTTGGACGGTTATGCTGCCGCCAAACGGCACAATCTCATGAATAATGCGCTCTGCGATCAGGTTTTCAGGCACGGCCTCGCCATCATAGAAATGCACTACAACGCCGTCAACAGCAGCTCCGTGATTTTCGACAGCCACGGAAACCTCTATTTGCTCACCTTCAACCGGGGATGTATTCGCAAAACTGATATCGCCGTCGCTCACCTCAAGATCGGACAAGATGCGCTGAACAACGTCAATGGGCTTCATTGCGCTGTTATTCACGCGATTCACGTCTGCGACGGACTGGTCAGGATCGACCACAACATGGATATAGTTACGGCCCATCTGATTGTAGGTATCCCACTGCATAAAAACAATATCGCTTGCACCGGGCTCAAGGGAGGTGAGCGCCTGATCGGTTCCGATCTGTTGGGTACCGTTCAGGAAACGAACACTACTTGGAGCCGATGCAGCATTGCCAATGTTGTGCACCTGAGCTGCTATCAAAACACTGCGGCCTTCATCCGGCAATTCAGGACTGAACATAATAGCAGAAGCTGCAATTGACAGGTCAGCCAGAACAGCGGTTGGATTCTCAACGGTGAATATGCCCGAACCATAGCCGGAAACACCCTCAAAGGTTTGTGCCTCGATGCTTACAACATCGGATCCGGCCAGATGGCCAGCGCTCAAAACATGGGTGCCGATGAAAGCGCCACCGACCTTCGCAAACGCGATGCTGTGATTTTCAGCCCCATATTCTGCTACAACACCTGAGACCTGTTCGACCTGAAAAGTATCGTCTTTGGCTTCAACAGTTATGGTGACCGTTTCACCGGGCTGATATGCATCCTTGTCAAATGATATTGCGAGCTTCGGTCCCTGCGTATACTCAGCCAGAGCAAGGGCCCGAACAGCAAAAGCCGTGGGATTTGTGCTGCTGCTGGCTATCCCGGGCAAAATCGGCCAGCCGCCGTCAGCGTTTTGCACTGCCAGCAGCCACTGAACAGCCCGGGCGGTTTCTGCACCCTGGTTACCGGTTTGGATCAGGGCAAGAAGAACACAGGCAGTAGTCTGAACCGTGCTTTCATATCCACCCCAGCCGCCATCCGGGTTCTGGCGCTGTTTCAGCCAGGAGGCAGCAGCATCTATCTCGGCCTGGTACTTACCAGAACTCTCACCAAATCTCTCAAGAAAGCTCTCGAGAATTTTTACAGTATTTGCAGTACGTGCAATAGTTGACCAGTTTGCTGTACCAGTCTTTTGCTGCAGCAACCATTCTATGCCCTTCTTTACAAGCTCTCCCTGAACGCCAGTAAGAACGGTGTTTTCGGACAGAAGGCTTAGCAACACTAAAGAGGTGACATTAACATACGATGGGCCTCCGTGAGTATAGGAACCTCGAGAATTCCAGCCGCCATCATTGTTCTGATAATAAAAAAGATAACTGACAGCTTCAGACACAGCATTATCTTTACCAGCAACACTCAGCTCTGTCTCTGCAAGTGCCCGTACAAGGTGCCCTGCCCCCCAATAAAGAAGGTGATTTGATTCCCAGTAAAGATTTTCATGCCAGTTACCGTTTGATAGCTGTCTATCAACAACTCTGACAAGCGCTTCTTCGATTGACTCATTATACTCGCCCTGATCATTGGCACTGTTCAGAGCCAGAAGAGCAAATGATGTTGTAGTAGTAAGGTCATAAATAGACGGAAAATCTCCCGGTGGGTCAATCAGCATGGTCTTGAGCCACCTGAAGGCCTTTCTGATATCTGCCCCGCCCCCTGTTTCACTGTTCCGGTACAGATTGTTAATAGCCTGAGCCGTATAAAAAGGCTCCTTTCGCGGTGTCGCCGAACCACTTCTTATATCAAGCCAACCGCCACTGGAAGACTGCTGGCCCGCAAGTCTACTTACTGTTTCTGTTATCTCTTCAGGATATCTGCCGGTATAAAAAAGCATTACAAGATATCTAATCCCCGAGGTCGCTTCGGATTTATAACGTTCATATTGTTTCCTGTACCAGGTAACCGCCTTTGTAATTGCTATCTGGGCAGCATCGTCATCCTCATAACTGGCCATGTGTAAACCAATAAGAGGATAGTGAAAGACCCAACCAGTGCTTGCCTCATTAATATTTGAACCCCAAAATCCGTCAGTGTTTTGATTGCGAAACAGCCACTGCTGCACTTTTTGCACGACAGGATCATCGCGGCTCACACCTGCTTCAATAATAGCCCATAAAGCATGGCCTGTTGACACTGTGCTATAGCTGTCACCAACACCATCCAGAAAGCGTTTCAACCAGAAAACTGCATTCCTGATTGCAGGTGAATTACTGTCCTCACCCACAGCGAGCAGGGCCAAAACCGAATCTGCTGTTGATTGAGGAGAATTTTCCCAGCTGCCGTTGGTTGCCTGAGTTTCAAAGACGCGCTGCAAAAGCGTTGCATACATGTCGCTAAACTCAGAGTCAAGATACATGCCTGAAATATGAAGTGCGTGGAGCGTAGTGGCATTTGTCCGGGCAGGGGTAAAAGACTCCCATCCGCCCAAACTGTGCTGATGGTCAACCAACCACTGCGCACCCTGTGAAACCGCTGTATCTTTTGTCTTGACAGTATAGGTAATGGTTACCGGGTAAACGGCTGAATTGTTTTCCTCGTCGATCTCCGCCAACTGCCCCTGGCCGGTTCCGTCATCGTCAACCACGGCTACCAGATTGTAGTCGCCTTCAGTCGGATTAATCAGTATAAAAGAGACATCTTCATACACTCCAGCATCCAACGCACCAGTGGTCTGGACAGTGCCAAGCAGTATGGCACCGTCAGCTGGATTGCCGTCATACAATGCCACGTCTATGCCCGGATCAAGATCAACATTGCCACCATTACCGACACGAACAATAACTTCGGCACTATCGGGCATATTGGCGTTATCAAGACGAATATGTGATGCGCTCAAGTCGATACAAGGTTCTTCTTCCGCGCCCTGCATGCAACCCGCCATACTATGGGTAATATTATTATTTTCATCCGCTTCCAGAATCGAGTTTTCGCTATCAACAGCTACATACAACCGGTTGCCGGCAAAGAGCAGGGATCCGTAGAGTTGCATTTCAGCATTTATTACAACGCCGGCCGCTACAGTGTCCGTAATCTCAACACTTCCCAGCACGGCATCTTCACCCTGATCAAAGACATTATTTATATTGCGGTCTTCAAAGACAACTACTTTGAACGGCAATTCAACCGCATCGGGGCCGCTATTTGTAAAAGCGGCCGTTACCGAGCCCGAGACGATAAGATTCCGGTTATCACAGGCATAATTATCAAGATTCAAAGAAACTGCAGACAGATCAGCGAAATACTCATCCGGCAGACCCACAGCTATTGTAGTTGATGCGCTGTTATTCGTTGTAGCGGATTCCGCGATGACCCCATCCGGGTCGATAACGACATAGAGATCATGCGTACCAGCAGGCAGGGAGATAGAAAAGGCAACCGGTTCACTGCTGCCTGCGGCAATCAGAGGCAGATCCAGCCGGGCAAGTTCCTGTGCGTTCTCAGGCGAACCGTTGAACACGGCAACCGCAACGCCATCAGCATCAATCGGGCCAATATTGTGTATGACAGCATTCAATATAAAAGGCTGTTCCGGCAGGAGAAGTGCGGACTCTATTGAAAGATCATCAACGCCTATTGACAGGTCGGGGGCACTGACCGGTATGTCCATGCCAACCGCATTGTTATATTCATTCGTCTCAACAACCGCGTTCTGATAATCGGCCTCCACAAAAAAGGCCTGCGAAGCGGCAAGCAGTGCTGCCTGGGTGGTAAAGGCAATCGTGACATACGCATGCGCGTTGAGGTTGTCAATCGTTGCAACAGCAATCGGCTGTGTGCCATCTTGCGGCTGAGCAGAATACAGGGTCACTTGGAAAGACTCCGAAATACTCTCCGAACCAAGGTTATAGACAGTACAGTAGATTTGCACCTCATCGTCAACCGACGGGTGCGCTGGAGAGAACTCAAGACCGCTAGTATTGACCGCGATATCGGAGCCCGGATCATGCACAACCGTGAATGCCCCGGAGGTAATATTGTTTTCTTCATCCACTTCGCCAATAGCACCCGCGGCATCAACAAAAACATACAGCGTCTGCTCACCGCCACGCCCGGCAGTACTAAACTCGCCGCTCGCGTAGCGCGATTGGCCTGCATCAAGGTAGCCAAGAGTCTGGAGGGAATCGATTGCCAGCGTACCGCCGTTGCGCGGATCACCGTCATAGACACCGAACGTTATTCCAGCAAGGCCAACATTGCCGTGATTGGTAACCCTGAATTTTACGAAGACTGGATCACCAGCATGCGACACGGACGGTGAAAACGTAAGGTCATCAACCCCAAGATCTACAACATCCTGAATATCCAGAACGCTCAGTATTTTGGAAGCGATATTGTTTTCAGGTGCAATGTCCTGCTGTGCCGGTGAAGCAATTACGTTTACAAAAATATTATAGGCGCCGGGCTCAAGCCGTACACCATCAAGCGTCAAATTGACACTAGCTCCGACGCCGACATCAACACCGCTGAATGTATGCAACAGGGTGCTGACCTGCAGGCCGTCAACGGCATAGATTTCAACCACGGCATCCAGGGCCGCGACATCGCCCTGATTGCGGATGGCGGCTGCAATACTTATTGGTTCGTCTTCACGCGGGTATGCCGGCGAAATGACAATGCCGGATTGCGTGACTGCAAGATCAAGCCCCGGACTCATTGTCGACACCACCGTGAGCGTGCAGGGTTTGTCATTGTTATCAAGGTTTGCTTCAACTACGCCAGCATCTGCGAAAACTGAAACAACATAGTCATAGGTGCCTGCAGGCATGGTCAGTTCAAAATCAGCCCGGCCGCTGCAACCGCCACAGACAGGATCAAGTGCCACCTGGAGCAACGCTTCAGTGATTGCAGGATCCCCCGGATACAGTCCTACTACTACCGGCCCTGAATCGCTTTCACCAAGGTTTTGAACCGTAGCTGAAACAGTAAACGGCTCATCAGCCTGCGGCGTTGGAGTGCTCAGGTCAATGCGTGATATGACCAAATCAGGCAATGTTCCGGATATAAAACTTTTTATAGCAACATTGTCTTCAATGCTGATTTCAGGAATAAGATCACGCGGGTCAACAAGAATATACAGATCCGTTTCTCCCGGATCATCACTCAACGTAAATGTCCACTGAACATCGGCGTTACCGCCCGCTGCCAGCAGCGCAATAATTTCGCTATCAAGAAACTGCCCCCCTGCTTCAGGGTCACCAAGGTATAGCTCAATCTCTATGTTTTCAGCCATAATGCTACCGGTGTTGCGTACTTCACAACTAACCGTAACCTGCTGGCCGACAGCGGGATACTGCGGCTGTAGACTAATGTCCGATGAATACAACTGAAGGTTAGTGCGGTCCATGCCGTCACTTGCATGCAAGGCGGCAAGCACACAAGCAGTATCGCGCACACGTCCATTCCAGCTTCCATCAACAGAGTTTTGAACAGATAAAAGATAGGTGCGGGCCTCAAGCACGGCCTGCGCGTTGAAGCCGACGGCCTGCAGAGCCTGAAGGGCAAGAGCGGTTTCAACCCCGGTGCTACCCTCCTCGCCAAAACCGCCGTCAACGTTCTGCTGCGATGCTATAAAGCCTGCAGCCGAGGAAATAAAGAACGACAAATCATAACGTGGCAGCAGCCTGTGCATAACAAGCAGCGCCCGACATGTCACGTCAAGGCTTGCCGGACCTTCCCTGTCATAGGGAAAAGCACCGCTGCTGTACTGCAATGCAGTGAAATACCCCAAGGCAGGTTGAATGATCGAATCATCATCGGCATCTGCCATAACAAGCGCATCCAGTGCCATCAGACTGTCGATACACGAGTTAGGATACCCAGCCTGAAAGCCGAACCCTCCATCACTGTTTAGCCGAAGAAGAAGATCTGCAACGTCCTGTTCCACTTCATGCCCGGCACCGGCCAACGCCATGATTTTACGCGCAAGGTAGTCGGTTAAAACGGGCTGCTGTGCGCTGAGATATTCCTCAGCCGCAGAAACATCTATACCGCTGCCGGGAAACAGCAGCGCGGTTTGCAGCACTGTAGCCGTATCGAGAACCGAATCCGGCCCCCAGGAACCGCTGCCTGAATCCTGTTGTGTTGTAAGCCAGGCCAAGGCCTTGGTATGATAGTCATCATTGCCAAAGCAATTGACCGGTATCATAAAAGATACAACAAGAACTGCCGCCAAAATTGACTTGTAGATGCGAAGCGGTACCATCAGCAATACCTCTAATAATAATTATTAATAGTATGTATTAATTGTAATAATTTATATTTTTTAAAAAAATACCTGCAAAGAAAATTTAATGCAACAAAAAAATTTCGATATTAACAATTTTTCTTCTATCTAAATAACCATATTGATAAATATTAATAAAAAAAATGAGTTACACCGCTTGTTTTCACGTGGTTATACGTATAATCACGTGAAAACACGGAACAATTAGTCCCAGCAAAAAAGTTGAGAGCCTTATCTTCTGCCAGTATTTAATGGCAAATAAGCAAATAATGTAAAAAGTTTGGTCAAGATATTTATCACATGAATGACTGCCTGACTGGCCTGATCCGCGATAGAAGTGCTGCCGGAAAACATACCCTTACAATGCTTCTCAAGGCGTTTATCAGCATACGAAAGGTCGCTACCCAACGAACCGGCCATACCGCTAAGCCTGAACCGCGACAACAGCTTCTATAACATTGAAGGGAGCTTGCGCCACGTGCGACACCTGGAACTGCATGACATGCGGCCGGTCATGGTGAACTCTGAATCCTGCTTGAAGTAGATGCTGGGTCAAACCTCCACTTATAGATGCCACTATTTGACGGGATTTTTACAAACTGTCTCTATAGGTAGTCTCGCTTCTCACTTTTTTATTCCCCAAAAAAACAAAACCGCTACTAATTAATAGTAGCGCTTCCTCTTTATCTGTTTTTGCCTTGGTTATTTTAAGTTGTTAAAGCGACACCGTCCCCATCTCCGCCATTAAGTTGTTAAGTTGACTCCGTCCCCATCTCCCCTACCCCCATTAATTAGCCCCTTGTGCAGACCGAAAAAAAATTGTAAAATAAGAAACAACATCAAAAAAAGGAGAGTCCCAATGATAAACAGTGTTATTAGATTGACGATTTGCGTGTTTTTATTAATCACATACTTTTGCACCCCCTCCTTTGCGTCAGAAAATGGTTCAAATAAACCCGGGGTTGTATCTAATGCCGTGATCCCGGCCGAGATTAACAGCCTGAATGCAGTTTTGGACTCTGCGCGCACTCAGAGCCTAAAAGCAAACGATACTGTAATCGACCGGGTGTCTGCACAAGGTAGCCTGCCGGTAATCATTCGTTTGCGTGAAGCCAACCAGCCCTATGGTTTATTTGCCAACCAAGCAGCGCCCCGTAAAAAAGTAATCAGAGGCTTGCAAGATAAGGTACTCTATGATGTGTTCTCGAAGACAGGACGCGATGAAACCACGCTGCGTACCAAGCGTTTTAAAATGATTCCCGCCATGGCCCTGCAGGTAGACGGCGCTGGGATGGAGGCATTGCTGGCCAACCCCAATGTTATTGATATTGTCGAAGACATAGCCGTTCCGCCTACACTGCTGGTTAGTGTTCCGCTGATTGGAGCGGATCTCAATGGTTCTTTTTCCGGCTACACGGGCATGAACCAGACCGTGGCAATTCTTGACACCGGTGTCGACAAGAACCATCCATTTCTAAGCGGTAAGGTCGTATACGAGGCCTGCTATTCTACTAATTATTCACCACACAGCGCAACATCTGTCTGCCCCGGCGGGGTTAATGAATTAGAAGCGGTTGATGCGGGCCTGAATTGTGACGTGGCTATTGACAGCTGCGATCATGGCACGCATGTTGCCGGAATTGCGGCAGGAAACAACGCTACATTTTCAGGGGTAGCAAAAGACGCGAACATTATCGCCATACAAATTTTCAGCCGTTTTGATGACGTGGCAGAGTGCCCCAGTGCAGAACGCACCCCCTGTGCAAAAACATATACCAGCGATCAGATCAAGGGTCTTGAACTGGTATACGAGCTGCGCGACACATACACAATCGCCGCGGCAAACATGAGCCTGGGCGGCGGAGCATATACGTCTTTCTGCGATACAGCCTATCAGAAACCGATCATCGACCTGCTGAGAGAGGCCGGTATCGCGACGGTCATCGCAAGCGGTAACGATGGATATACAACTGCCATAAGCTCGCCCGCCTGCATTAGCAGTGCCATCAGCGTGGGCAGCACTACAAAAGCAGACGTGGTATCCTCTTTTTCCAGCAGCGCGGACTTCCTGTCTTTGCTTGCACCCGGCAGCAGCATAGAATCATCAGTGCCAGGAACTGATTATGACTACAAGTCGGGCACATCCATGGCAACTCCGCACGTCACCGGCGCCTGGGCAATAATCAAAGAGGCAAAACCGGGCGTGAGAGTATCCTCGGCGCTGAACGCGTTTCAAAGTTTAGGAGTGCCCATAACCGACACACGCACTGGTGCCGGCAACAGGGTTACGCCGAGAATTGATGTACTGAACGCGCTGGCCTACAGTGAGTGCGAAAATAACGCTGACTGCGACGATGGTCTGTTTTGTAATGGCGCTGAGGCGTGTGCAAACGACGTGTGTGTTGACGGAGCTAATCCCTGTGGGGGAGGAGGACTACTGTGCGATGAGGCAACAGACAGTTGCAGCTACGGTTTGTGGATACAATGGGATGACAGCATACAGACAAACGCCCTTGGATTTACCGCCGGCGGCATAATGAGTGTTGCATCGCACTGGCTGCCTGCGGATATACCGGACGGCGGCACAATTATAAAGATTCAGGTGGGTGTTAATGATACGCCCTCCAGTGCGGTTGTGCAGATCTGGCAGGGCAGCGATCTTGGAAGCATGGTGGAGCAATACAGCCAGGCGTTTACACCGGGTGCCCACCAGACAAATGAAATAGTTCTTGATACGCCCTACGCGATTGATGATTCACAAGAGATGCTTATCGGATGGTCGGCAACGCACGGCGCAGGCGAATTTCCTTGCGCTTTTGACACAGCCGCAGACGCAAGCAAACAGGGCAGTCTGCTGTTCAATGGCGGAGCGTGGCTAGACATGAGTCAATATGGTTACGGAGACTGGATCATACATGCCGCCCTTGAGTACGAGACTCCATTAATGATAGATCTCGGAAGCTTAGACGCAACCTGGGAGGATGATGCAGTTGTTGTTAACTGGATTACCGATACAGAACTTGATAACGCCTATTTTAACATCTACCGGGCTGAATCCCTCAAGACAGCAAAGACGAAGAAGAGGCATAAGAAGAATTTTTTGAAAAAAATCTCAAAGTGGTTGAAAAAGAAAAAAGCGGCCAAGAAGGGCCCCTATGTGAAGATAAACGCTGCGCCGATTCCGGCTTTAGGCGAATCACCGTACGGGGCTTTTTATGAGGTAATAGATACCAACGTTCAATACGGTAAGCGATACTGGTATAAGCTTGAAGATGTTGACCTCTTCGGCGTCTCAACACAGCACGGACCATGCGGGCCGGTATCGGCATGGGAAGACTGCTCGTATATGCCCTGAGACACTCTACAGTTTGCCCTGACACGGTAATTGAGTATACAGACAGGCCCTATAAAAACCTAGGGGACGTTCTTTCCTAAACGGAAGTACTATTCCTACATACTATTTCCGCTATGTCAACAACGTCCCCTAATAAGCATTGCCAACAACGTCCCCTATTCTGACGCGAACTGAATCCTGCTTGCAGAAATCAAAAAAAATGCGCTATACTGTTCCGGTATTCTAACTGTTTCACCTGCTGAAACACACCGAGCCCATGCACATGTCCCAGCCGATGCCAACTACCCGCAGCACCTTTAACTGGCAGTCCTTTACCCTGCGGTTCGCTATCCCCATAATTTTGACCATTGCCCTGTTTACTCTTGCCATCTTTTTCATGCTGATTCCACTGATTGAAAAGAACAGCATGAACCAGAAGCGTGAAATGATCCAGGAATTAACCAAATCGGCCTGGAACATACTGGCCAAACTTGAAAATGATGAGCGCAACGGACTGCTGACGCGCGAACAAGCACAAAAGCAGGCTATTGATCAAGTAGCCACGCTGCATTACGGACTGGAAATGAAGGATTATTTCTGGATCAACGACATGCACCCACGTATGGTTATCCACCCCTATCGCAAAGATCTCAACGGCCAGGATGTTACCGATTACACCGATCCGGACGGCAAGCACGTTTTCGTAGAGATGGTTGAAACCGTACGCAAAAACGGTTCCGGATTCGTTGCCTATAAATGGCAGTCCCGTGACAACACACACCATGTTGTGCCCAAGCTCTCCTTTGTAAAAGGGTTTGCACCCTGGGGCTGGGTTATCGGTACCGGTATATATATTGATGACGTAAAAGTTAAGATTGATGAAATCAACCGCAGCGTACTTCTGTTCTCAAGTATTATATTACTTATCATGATGCTGCTAATGGGAAGTATGCTCAGTGTCAGCTACAAATCCCACCTTCAACAGCTTGCAGCTGAAACAGAGCTGCAGCATACTCAGTCCAGCCTTGCAATGTCGGAGAAGATGGCTTCCCTGGGAAAACTCTCGGCCATGGTAGCGCACGAAATCAACAACCCTTTGGCAGGAATTCTATCCTACGCGCGTTTGACCGGTCGCTACCTTGAACAAAAAGAAAACTGCGCTGAGCACCTTGACACAATCAGCGAGAATCTAACCCTGATTGCCAATGAAGCAAAACGCTGCGGCAACATCGTCAAAAACCTGCTGCAGTTCGCGCGTCAAAGTGTCGGGGATGTCGGCCTTGTGCACGTCAATGAAATTATCTCGGTCAGCACCCGCATCATAGAGCACAGCGCCCGGATGAAAAAAATTGAATTGAAAAGCGTGTTTGATCAAGGCGATGATGAAGTACAATGCGATGCCGGTGCTATTCAGCAAATCATGGTTGCACTGATAGTAAACGCAATTGAAGCCTCTCCTGAAAGCAGCGAAATTATTGTTGCAACAGACTGTAGTGATCAAAGAAACATCAGCCTGCGTATAACCGACTGCGGATGCGGAATTCCAGAGGAAAATCTGAATAAAATATTTGAACCCTTCTTCTCAACCAAGGAATCAAACAAAAGCCTGGGACTGGGTCTGGCCGCCGTGTACGGAATTGTACGGCGTCATGGGGGTGAGATCAAGGTCGATTCAAAACAGGGTTCAGGAACCACCTTTATTATCCGGTTGCCGCGCCGCCATGTGACTGAAACGGTGTAACAAACACGCTAATTTAGCTTGAGACAGACACTTAAAAACAACGTTTTTGGACAGTTTTTTATACAGGAGTTGCCTACACAATGAAACCATCTGACATTGGAATTCTCATCGTTGATGATGAAGCCTCGGTGCGCGACGCCCTGCATAAATGGTTTGAGCTTGACGGGTACCGGGTTGACAGCGCTGCTGACGCCACAATAGCCCTGCAAAAACTCCAGGATGCTACATGGGATATTGTGCTGCTGGACATCAAAATGCCGGGCATGGACGGTCTTGAGCTACAGCGCCGCATAAAAGAGATTGATAAAGACATCATCACCATCGTGATCACCGCATTTGCCTCCGTTGACACCAGCATACAGGCACTCAAGGAAGGTGCCTTTGACTATGTTGTCAAACCGGTTGATCCCGATGACATGAGCCACCTGATCAGAAATGCTGTGGAACAGCGCCGGCTGTATTACGAAAACCGACAGCTGCGCAGCCATATTGAAGAATTAAACCTGACAGATGACATAGTCGGACAAAGCGAGCAGCTGAAAGCCGTACTCGACAAGGTATCAACCGTAGCACCCACCGACTCTACCGTTATGATCCGCGGTGAGAGCGGTACCGGCAAGGAACTTATTGCCCGGGCGATTCACTCCAACAGCACCCGCCGCTATTTCCCGATCATCACAATCAACTGCGGCGCATACAGCGAGGGCCTTTTAGAGAGCGAACTTTTCGGCCATGAAAAAGGCGCCTTTACCGGAGCCCTGTATCAACGCCGCGGCAAACTTGAAATGGCCGACAAGGGCACCATATTTCTGGATGAAATCGGTAACATCGGCATGAAAATGCAGATGGACTTATTGCGGGTCATAGAAACACGCCAGTTCTGCCGCCTGGGCGGTGATAAAACCATCAACGTTGACTTCCGCATAATCTGCGCCACCAATAAAGACCTTGAGGCCGCGGTTCGCAGCGGCACATTTCGCGATGATCTGTATTACCGGCTCAATGTTTTTTCAATCGAACTGCCCCCGTTGCGCGAGCGGCCGGATGATATCTCCCGCCTGGCGCGTTTTTTTGTCAGCATGTATGCCCAGACCATGAATAAGAGTGCACTGGACATTGCTCCCGAAACCATTGCACTGCTTGAACGCTACAACTGGCCCGGCAATGTGCGCGAACTGAGAAATGCTATTGAACGAGCAGTGGTCAGCACACGCGGCACTATAATCACCCCGGCTGATCTTTCATTCCCGCTACCGGCGGCCCCCACTGAAATCCTGGACGAAGCCGGATCGCTTAAGGACATGGAGCGCAACCACATAAAAAAAATACTGCGCAAAACCAGCGGTAACATTGCCAGGGCTGCTTCCATTTTAGGAATAAGCCGATTAACGCTGTACAAAAAAATTGACAAATATAGGCTAAAAAAATAAGAAGCCGCTCCCCCCTGCAGGAAGCGACTTCTCCAAACACCTGAAAACAGGCGCTCAATACTGTGGCAAGCAATCCGGCAGAGAGACGGGCATACTGTACTGTCCGGCATACACCGCATACAATACGCGGCTAAAAAAATTTAGATCGCTACCGGATTGAGCGCCGGCAACGAAAACAGGGCCGTCCTAAAGGCTCCTGAGGCGTTCGGAGGAAGGAAATTGTGGAGGGAGTAACAACCGGACAGGTAGAGGCGGGTACATGAGGAGTCCCGCCCCCCTGCCGTATTGCTTGACGATATTCAATTGAGAAAGAACACGCAACGCAACCTGCCGATTATGCCGTATATCTATATAGTCCCTATTGCCACTCCGACCGCACACTGGCTAAATCCGCTTGAAAAAACGGTGGCGCAGTGTTTCGGTCAACCGGTCAAACGCATGCACTGCGACATTGACCTTGAAAAAACCTACGATCCGGAACGGCGCCAGTACAACTCCTCACAAATCCTGCTGCAACTAATCCAATCCGCGCCTGCTGATACACTAAAAATATTGGGTGTTGCAGCGGTTGACCTATTCATACCAATTCTCACCTATGTATTCGGTGAAGCCCAGCTGGGCGGCGTCGGCGCTCTGGTGTCTATGCACCGCCTCAACAACCGTCTGTATGGCCTGCCCGACAACGATCAACTGCTGCGTGAGCGACTGAACAAGGAATCCATCCATGAGCTGGGCCATACATTCGGCCTATTGCACTGCTCCACACCCGGGTGCGTCCTGTCCCCGTCAACCTATGTAGAGGACATTGATCAAAAAAGCGATCGCGTCTGCCATGAGTGTCGGACACAGCTATCAGATCATGTCTCCATTTGATTCCCGGTTAATGATTCGAGCACCTGGTAATACTGCTCAGAGCTCAGCATATCGGCCAGACTGCTGACCTGTTCACCACCGTCCTGCAATGTCGCACCAAGACCACTGGCTGACGGCTCAAGCATGGCACCAACCGTTTCAACAACGGACTGCTCGCACTGCTCATACCACTGCTTTGCTTTTTTTCCGAACAGCAGGTGTTGCAGGTCATGCTCCATATTGTCAGGCTGTACAGCAATCAGCCAGCCGCTTTCCCAGGAATCATCTACGATCATTTCCGGTGATTTACACAACAATGCGTTCACCGCACTCACGACACCACTCACCGGAGAGATGAGCTCAAGCACATGCTTGTCTTGAATAACATGCGCGAACACACGTCCCTGTTCAACCAAATCTCCGGGCTTGGGCAACGACACCGCCCGCACCTTAACAACAAGATTTGTCAGGATACTGTCCATACCAATACGCACAAGCGCAGGGTTTTCAACCCGTGCCCAGCAGTGCTGTCGATTAAAAAACAATGCTTCATGCAGGCCAGCATTACTTTCGAAGGCGTGTTCACTACATGGTCGGTTACCCACATCTGCAGTGCTAAAATCATTGCGCATAACCCTGTCAAACATGCAGGTTTCACACTGATAGTTATGCGTGCAGAGCTTGTAGGAGATCAGGCCGGTACCCATCCAGACACATTTATTTTCATGTTCAGGAATCACCTGATGCTTTTTTGCATCCATGGCGCACGCTCCGTTTGTAATTTTTCCTGACTGCATACATTTTCCCACTATGATGTCTGCAGATTCTGCAGCCTGTTCCCTGTTATCAATCAAAACCGGATTCCAGGCAGCTCTACGGTTTGTCCCCTGCACGCGCCGCAAAGCCAACCGAACTCCGTGTACTCTTATTTTGAATCCTTCTTTGCCTTCTCACCACCGTCAGCCATGGTAGCACCAAGAACAGGCTGGTACATGACATCCGCAAGGGGCTTTGCAGCAGCTTTGGGCTTGAGCGTCATGGTAAACATGGCAGCAATCACCAGAAGCGTACCTGCAACCATGAATGAAGAAGAAAAACTGCCTGTTGTAGACATAACCATCTGAGAAAGCCTGCTCATTACGAAGCCACCCACGCCCCAGGCGGTAAACAACAAACCATAGTTAATCCCGTAATTTTTCAGACCCCACATGTCCTTGCTGAATGAAGCGAACAGCGAGAGGTTTGTTCCATAGTTAAAGCCGATAAATGTAGCCAAAATAACAAGCAGCAGCGCACTTGTATTTTCAGATCCGACAATCGGAATACAAGCAGCCATGAGCAAGGCCTGGAAAACAAGCATGATAAGCAACGTGTTGCTGCGCCCGATCTTGTCTGAAAGAATACCTGCCACGACACGACCACCGGCATTGCCGACCGCCATAATAGCAACCGCGATAAAGGCTGCTTCTCCCATGCTCTGCTTGGCCATGCCGGCGACATTACCGATAACCATCAGCCCGGCTCCGGCACCAATACAGTAAATAAACCACAGCTTCCAGAAACTGCCGGAACGCAGCATTTGCATGGGTGCGACGTTGTTTTCAACAACTGGTTTTTTATTTTTTGATGCCGATACACTTTCCGGAACATAGCCCTCAGGAGGATTGTCGAGCAACAGTGAGAGTGCGAATACCAGAATCGCAAAGGAAACACCGAAAATCAACATGGTCGTTTGCAGGCCAACATCACCGAGCAGATACGTAGCAAGAGGAGCAATATACACTGAGGCAAGGCCGAATCCGGATACAACCAGACCGGCGATCAAACCGGTTTTAGCAGCCGGAAACCACTTGAGTGCCGGCGGTGTAGCTGCTGAATAGCCAAATCCGATACCGGCACCGGCCAGCACACCAAAACCCAGCACCCAGGACAAATAGCTGGTGCTCTGTGAAATCCAGATAAATCCAATGCCTACCAGCAAACCACCGATCATAGCAGTTGCTTTTGGCCCGTACTTATCCTGACACTTTCCTGCTAAAATCATCGCAAAAGCAAATGAGAGGCAACAAATAGCATAGGGGTCATTTAATTTTGAAAGTTCCCAGGCAAAGGCACCTTCACCGCCGGCTTCAATCGAAGAAGCTATGGCACCCTTAAAAATACTCCAGGCATAAAGAATTCCAAGCGCAAGGTTAATTCCTATTCCAGCCCCTGCGACCGACCAGCCTTTGTTCTTTACCGCTTGTGACATGTGATCCTCCTTCTAAAATTTTATGTATAGTATATATGAGTGATCGCTATTTAATTTCCAGTCTGTTTACCTTAGTAACACTTTCAAGATTCATGCCAATCTGACATAGTGTCCAGTTGACAATAAGTCGCACGCAGAGCAACGTAGAATTATTCTTATTTATATCTATTTAATTTATACAGTGAAATACTAGATTGGCGCAGAAAAAAAACGAGTGTAAGCTTTGTTTACACATTGATGGACTAAGGGGGAATTAAATAACAAAGGAAAGAAAAAACATATGGTTAGAAGATATTGCGAATGTTTACATAGTAAACACTGAAGTGTTTTGTTTGTTTACACTATAAGCTTTTTTTAAGATACCCTGGCACTGGATCAATTTTTTTTTAGCAAAAAGTTAAAAAACCACCAAAGACCGCTGCGATCCCAAGAACCTGCAGTCAAGAGAATTTTTAAATTGCCGAGATGTACAGCTTGGGAGATTCCAGGTTCCTGTGGTCAAGCCCGGGGCAGCCTGACAATGCTCTCGCGTTGCAAACCACTGGATCCGTGCTCACTGAAAACCGGGCAAGCCGGTATAAACAAAAACGCCCTACCCTAAAGCGCCAACGATTGGAGCTGCTGCACAACGCACTCAAGCACCTCGCCTGAAGAACCCTTAACAATATAGGAAGATATGCGACCAGTCAGAGGTGTTTCGGATGGATTGATTTCTACTACACGGGCACCGGCGTCATGCGCAATTTCGGGCATAGATGCGGCTGGATAAACCAATGCGGACGTACCAATCACCAGCATCAGATCACAGGATGAAGACTCTTGGTGAGAGCGCGTAAGTGCATCAGACGGAATAGCCTCACCAAAAAACACCGCGTCGGGCTTAACCGGGCCATTACACTGCGCACAGCTCGGCGGCAATGAATCAAGATTCACCTCAGAGCTGGGAATCTGGTACCCGCAATCCATGCAGGAAACCGTTTGCAGATTACCATGAAACTCTATAACCTCCTGATTGCCGGCAACGTGATGTAGTCCATCCACGTTCTGCGTGATAATTGTGCGCAGTTTACCCATTTTTTCAAGCTTTGCCAAAGCGTAATGCCCTTTGTTCGGCTTGGCTTTCAATATTTCGCGCTCCATTTCACTCAGCATAATCCAGGCTTTTGCGGGCTCATGGCGCAGCGTATTGATATGGCCATATTCTTCGGGATCATATTTCTCCCACAAACCACCCAACCCCCGAAAAGAGGCAATACCACTTTCAACCGACATGCCTGCTCCGGTCAGGGCAACAACCCTGGACGCACTCTGAATATCGCGTGCAAGCCTTACAATGTCCGCTTCATTGAGCATGACCTACCTCCTGTAGTCCATTCAGTTAGACAGTTAACAACACGGTGTGCACCCTGTAGAATAAGTATGATCTTTGTTAGGCTCCTTAACTTCACGGGCAACAACCCGCAGAGATCATACTTATAAGGGCTGCCCATCATCATAGAAGCCGTAGCGATGCCCGGCCTGAAGAACATCAGTGTCGCAGCCGTCACGATACATGTAGTAATTCTTAATATAGTACTGTATATCACCATACATATCGACCCAGTTTTTCAAAGTTCCGCTTTGCCTGCACAGCATATAATCATCGATGATAACCTGAATTTCCTTCATCAAGAGCAGGCGAATCTGATTGTCGGTTTTCTCGAAGGCATCACTGTCCGGAGAAAGTTGTTTGATTTTTTTTAACAGGCGTTCAACATCCCCCATGATTTTGTCAAAGATATCACTGCGCCCGCCGGGATCAAGCTTGCGACGGTCTCGCATACGTGCAGATGTTTGCAGCTTTTTATACAATATTTCAATCTGACGCAAGCTCATGCGGGGAATCCTAATAAGAATACTTTGCGGCCTCAGTTACTTTTAATCATCAATACACACAATACACACAATACAGCGAACTATAACGTCTTTGCAACCATGTCGATTACAACAAAGCCATTTACCCGCCTGCATATTCGTACGGCACTGTTTTGATGTCGAGATCTATTTTTAATACAAGGACATAATCCGCACGTATCACACTGTGAGAATCATGTACCAGCCTTAGGTGCATTTCAAGCATAAAAAAAGTCTCAGCACACACCCGGTGCGCTGAGACAATAATCAGTACAGTATGAAAGGACGATTAATCCTCTTTCTTTGTTTCCTTCTTTACTTCTTTCTTTGTTTCCTTCTTTGCTTCCTTCTTTACTTCCTTCTTTACTTCCTTCTTTGCTTCCTTCTTTGCTTCCTTCTTTGCTTCCTTCTTTGCTTCCTTCTTTGTTTCCTTCTTTGCTTCCTTCTTTGCTTCCTTCTTTGCTTCCTTCTTTGCTTCCTTCTTTTTAGAACTATCCTCGCTTACCTGCGGCACGCTCCATTCAAGAATCGACATATCGGCATTATCACCATGCCTGCGGCCAATCTTCACAATGCGTGTATAGCCGCCTGGTATCTCTTTAAAACGCGGTGCCAGTTCATCAAACAACTTCTTGGCCGCCGTCTTGGTTCTAACGGTTTTCAAACTAAGGCGCATAGAATGCAAATCGCCACGCTTGCCAAGTGTTACCATCCTATCAGCCAGCCGGCGTATTTCCTTTGCGCGTGTGTCCGTGGTTTCGATTCGCTCGTGTTCAATAAGCGATGTCACCATATTACGCATCATGGCCTTCCGATGGCTGGCGTTCATTCCTAGTCTTCTGTGTGCTTTCAAATGTCTCATGGTACCAGTCCTACGCTATTCAGCAGTATCGTGTGTTGCCTGCGGGTCTGCCTGGCGGTCGGCTTCATTACGTGCCGTAAACCCGTCCAGTTTCATTCCAAGCGACAACCCCATTTCCGTTAAAATTTCCTTAATTTCGTTGAGCGATTTACGGCCGAAGTTCTTGGTTTTAAGCATTTCCGGCTCAGAGCGCTGCACCAACTCATGAATGTATTTAATCTCTGCATTCCGCAAACAGTTTGATGATCGCACTGAGAGTTCCAACTCATCAATGCTGCGATACAGATTTTCGTTAAAGCTCTGCTGCTCAGGTTCTTCCTCTACCAGCTCTTCAAGCTCTTCTTCAAAATTAATAAAAAGCTTGAACTGATTCTGGAGCAGTTTCGCAGCATAGGCTACCGCATCTTCCGGTGCGATCGTACCGTCGGTTTCAACCTCAATGGTCAGGCGCTCATAATCCGTAATTTTGCCTATCCGTGAGGGAGTTATCGTATAATTTGCACGGCGCACCGGACTGAAAATTGCATCAATCGGGATCGTGCCAATGGGAGCCTCTTCATCCCGGCCGCGCTCTGACGGACGGTATCCCACTCCACTTTCAACTGTCAGCTCCATATTGAACTTAGCATCCTTACTCAGTGTAGCAATATGCTGTTCAGGATTGACAATCTCAACATTGCTGTTCTCAACAATATCACCCGCCTTGACCTCACCCGCGCCCTTATGCGAAAGCGTAAGAGTTTCCGGCCCGTCCGAGGCAAGTTTCAAAACAACATTCTTCAGGTTCATTATGATTTCGGTTACATCTTCACGCACTCCAGGAATCGTGGAAAACTCATGGAGAATGCCGTCAATCCGCAAAGAGGTAATAGCAGTACCTTGAACTGAAGAAAGCAAAACCCGGCGCAGCGAGTTACCAATTGTTATGGCGAAACCGCGCTCAAATGGCTCCGCGGTGAATTTCCCGTACGCTGCGGTCAGGGTTTCTTCGTCCACTTCCAGGCGCTTTGGCCTAATGATTGATCTCCATTTACGAAGCATAGTTTCTCACCTTCAACAAATTTGTATTCGTGTATACTACCTGCTCCAGTTGCCCGCCTGATTACTTGCTGTACAATTCGACGATGAGCTGCTCTTTGATCGGAGTCGTTATTTCATCGCGCTCCGGCACAGCTATCACCTTCCCCTCAAACTGCTCAATATTCAGCTCAAGCCAGCGCGGGATACCGCGCTGCTTAGCGGTTTCCATTGCTTGCTTAATGCGTTCTACCTTACGGCTTCTTTCACGAACGCTGATAACATCATCAGCTTTCAAAAGGTATGAAGGCACATCAACCTTCTTGCCGTTAATCAAAAAATGACCATGTTTAATCAGCTGGCGTCCCTCGCTGCGCGAACTGCTAAAACCAAGGCGAAAAAGCATGTTATCAAGCCGGCTTTCAAGTGTTTTTATCAGGTTTTCGCCGGTAACACCCTTTTTCTGACTGGCCTTGTGGTAATATGTGCGAAACTGTTTTTCAAGAACACCATACATGCGCTTCACTTTCTGCTTTTCGCGCAACTGCTCTCCATAGGATGAAAACTTGGTCCGACCCTGTCCGTGCTGTCCGGGTGCATACTGCCGGCGATCAAACGCACAGGAATCGGTAAAACACCGCTCACCCTTTAAAAACAACTTCATATTTTCCCGGCGGCATTGCCGGCACCGTGGTCCTGTATTTCGTGCCAAAAGGATTCTCCTTTCATTCTTTGAGAATATTCATCAATCAGAAAAACGTATACGTTACACCCTTCTTCGCTTCGGCTGTCTACATCCGTTATGCGGAATCGGGGTTCGGTCACGTATATGCGTAATGGTAAAGCCTGCAGCCTGCAGCGAACGTATCGCAGCCTCACGGCCTGAACCCGGCCCGCGCACAAGCACCTCGAGGCTTTTGACCCCGTGCTCCTGCGCTTTTTTAGCGACATCATCAGCAGCCTGACTGGCCGCAAACGGCGTACTCTTACGCGATCCCTTAAAACCGACGGAACCAGCGCTTGACCATGCAATTACATTGCCGATTACATCGGTAATAGTAATGATGGTATTATTGAACGTTGCCTGTACGTGGGCGATCCCGTTCGGAATATTCTTCTTTTCGCGTTTTTTCTTTATTTTGCCTGCCATGGACGTCCTCACAACCTCCTATTTCTTTGTTGCCATTTTTTTGCCGGCTATTGCTCGGCGTGGTCCTTTGCGTGTGCGGGCATTGGTAGAAGTTCGTTGCCCTCTAACCGGCAGCCCCTTACGATGGCGCAAACCGCGATACGCACCGATTTCCATCAATCGCTTGATATCCATCGAAGTATCCTTGCGCAGGTCGCCCTCAACATTAAAATCCTTGAAGATCACATTCTGTATTGAGGCCACTTCCTGTTCGCTGAGAGTATCGGCACGCCTGACAGACTCAATGTCGGTCTTAAGCAGGATTTTTTCAGCGGTAATACGTCCGACTCCGAATATGGCCGTCAGCGCGATACCTATCGGCTTATTTTTTGGTACATCTACACCGGCAATTCTAGGCACTGCATGCTCTCCTTTGAGCTGGGGCTATTACCAACTACCCCTGTCTCTGTTTATGTTTTGGATTTTCACAAATAACACGCACAACACCCTTGCGTTTAATTATCTTGCACTTCTCACACATTTTCTTTACTGATGCTCTAACTTTCATTGCTCGCACCTGCTTACTTTTTTAAATGTTCAAATTTACT